>JGI994J12354_10000772_pt1 | contig 32209 bp, 27 predicted proteins | sample IntmicLarv3ML3BL_FD_12354 | JGI IMG/M metagenome (IMG submission 12354) | reverse complement strand
TTTTTTTATATTTTTGTCAAAAAAAATTAACATATATTTTACAATAAAAAAGTATGCAATGTAAAAAACATTGCATACTTTTTAAATTAAGATAACTTTGCTTGAAGCAAAATTATAATAAGCACTATTCGATCAATGTAGCACCGGCGACAACAAAGTTGGTAAAGCTCATTACACCAAAATTATGTAATAAGAAAACCGGATATAATGTGCCTGAAGATTTTGTAGTACTGGTGTATACATGCCCATCAAGAGTATAAGTAACCTTATCTCCCTTACGCTCTATGCGGAATGTAGCATCTTTTTTAGAATTAAGACCGGTAAGAGCTACAGCAGAATAATTTTCTACAACGCCCTGTATTTTAAATGTTGCGCCGTCTTGTTTAAACTGCGCGCCATAACCAACGCCATAACCAACATTCTGTGCATCTGCCAAACGAACCATAACATCCATACCATCGGGAACATTACCAAATGACCATTCGATATACCCATCACCATCAATCTGATATTTAGGAGAAACAGTTACTCCCCAGTAAGCACCTGTGTTATTTAAAACGAGTGTGCCCGGTGTGTCTGTGTCGACAACAGCGATTTTAGTAGCATCACTATTTACACTTGCAGCAAACTCTACCATCTCTTCAGGTCTTCCGGGAGCAGAAGTAATAGTGTTTACGTGACCGTCAACATAAGAAGCGATAGCCATTTTATTTGCGTGGCGTTTTAAAGCGTAATCTTTTGCTGCGTAACCTACATGGTCAAAGGTTGCGTCTTCAGCAGGAGGACCAACAACAGCAGCAGTTGCTACATGTTTGCCGTCAGCTGTCAAAACTACATCAACAGGCACTCTTAAGTCACCTATCTTGATACTAGTTGCGTAATTGCTCATTACATAACCAACAGCGTCTTTAGTGTTCGGGCATTTTAAAATTTTTCCGCCAACGTCAATTGCAGTAATCCAGCCATCTGCGGGTGGTAATGTCTCTTCGTTCTCTTGAACGTACATCATAACTGCGGTTGCAATTTGCTTCTGATTAGAAGTACAAGTAGTTTGGCGTGCTTTTTCACGAGCTTTTGAGAATACGGGGAATAGTATAGCAGCTAAAATTGCGATAATCGCAATAACTACTAAAAGTTCAATTAGGGTAAATCCCCCCCCCCTTGTCATTTTTCTCATGGTTTTTCTCCTTAATTTGATTTTTTTATTACAAGTTTTTGTAATATACTTATATGGTACCCTTTATTTCAAAAATTGTCAAGCTTTTTTCATTTTTTGTTAATATTTTTTTATGGCTCAAAATATTTGCTCTAAAAACTTGGCGATGTATTCTCTCAAACCGGACATAAGAATAATCAAGAATGCGCACAGAATCCCCCACTTCTTATATACCGAAAGCTTTTCTTTATATATAACCGCGATAAGCGCAACGCCACCTAAAATAGAGATACCTTGAGCTATAGGAAACATCATCGCAGCTTTAAGCTCCATAGCCGGAAAGTTAAACATCACAATCAAAACCAGCGTAATACCGACAGCAATACCACCCTTCCATTCAGTCTTTGCAATCGGTCTTTTTTCTTTGCTTGCTCGCAAAAAATGGATGGAGAAACCAACAATTGCCGCAGTTAATCCGCTGACTGTTGCCATAAGCGCGCTATTTGTATGAGTGCCAAAGTATGCCTCCTTAAAGCGATAAGCTATAAGAATAACAGTATTGAATAAAAATAGTGCCAGACAGATGAGATTTTTCTGTAGCTTCACTTTTCTCGCATCTTTTTCTTCAGTCATTGACGGCTCGTCACGGTCTTGCATCAAAATAATCATAATAATAAAGACAATGAGCGACAATGCGTCCGAAATATACAGATCTTCACCTAAAAACAGGTGTGTCCCTAAGATAACGAGCAGGATTGACATACCCAAAAATGCCCAACCAATGCCCATAAAGCCCATATCAGACGCTTTAGCGATAAAGTGTACTGCACCAACAAATGCCAAACCTTGCGCTATAGCGATTATATAGATGCGGTAATCGCTGTAAATACTGTTTGAAAAGGGCAATATAGAAAGTGCTGAAACTGCAAGCGTGAGGTTTAAAATAGCAACAGCCGGCATTGCTCTATTTTTGAGTGTAAAAGCGTACTTATACGCCAAGCCCTGCAACGCAGAAAATATGCCCACTAAAAAGGTACATATCAGGGGCCAAAGCGGAATACTATTCAATATTTTTCACCTCAGCTATAGGATAGATAGTTTCAGGGTTTTTCTCATATGTAACCCTCTCCAAAATAAGCCCAATGCCTATAAGCGGCAAAACCGTAGAGAAAAACGCTATAGCCGGGATCGAAAAACCGCTTGCAAGAGCAGATAAAATCCAACAAATGAGCCCTAAAACAAATGCCCCACCCGCGACAGCACCTAGGAGGTGAAGCGGACGTTGCATATATTTGGTAATGAATAGCACCGTTATAAGGTCAAAAAGTCCGTGCAAATAGCGTTCAATCCCGTATTTGGATTTCCCACTTTTTCGCTCATGATGTTTGACCACGATTTCCGTAATCTTGAACCCACGACATGCGAGCAATGCCGGAATGTATCTATGGAGATCACCGTAAAGGCGCAACTCCTTTAATGCTTCTCGTCTGTACCCCTTAAACCCGCAATTCATATCATGCAGTTTTGTGCCGGTCACAAAACGAACGGTAGCGTTGTAAAGTTTGGACGGCAATCTCTTTTCTGCCGGGTCAAGACGATTTTTCTTCCAACCGCTGACTATATCATATTCTTGCAATGCCTCTAAAAAGCGCGGAATCTCTATGGGGTCATCTTGAAGGTCAGCATCCATAGTTATCACATATTTGCCCTTGGCGCACTCGAAACCTACGGATAAAGCCGCAGCTTTTCCGCAATTCGCCCGAAAAGAGATAAGGCGGCAATTTTCGTCATTGTGGCATAAAATATTCACCTTTTCGCGGCTCATATCGGTACTTCCGTCATTGACAAAAATTATTTCGCCCAAAATCTCATTTTGCGAAAATTGCTCTTTTATAAGCTCATAAAGCTCCATAACAGTGTCCTCTTCATTGTAAAGGGGAATCACCACTGATAATAAAAAACGATCCATAACTTTATAATATTACCACAATGCGCCAAATATGTAAAGAGCATTTCACGAAAATAGCAAAAAAAATAGCAGAAAACGAAATAATAATTGCCATCCATAAATAAATATGGTATAATAAGTACGTTATGACATATAATATATTACTCGGCATTACAGGCGGAATAGCAGCATACAAAACGCCCGACCTTGTGCGGAAACTTAAAGCCGCGGAAGTGGACGGCGAGAAGGTGGACGTTAAGGCGATAGTCACGGAAAACGGCGCAAAGCTCGTTTCTGCTGTTTCGCTTTCAACCGTTACCAAAAACAGAGTCTATACCGACAGTTTTGACGATGCGCACGACATAAATCACATTGCGCTAAAGGACTGGGCAGACCTTCTTTTAGTAGTGCCGGCAACCGCGAATTTCCTCGGCAAAGCAGCACACGGTATAGCTGATGACCTTCTCACCACAACATATTTGGCAGTGAATTGCCCTATCTTAATCGCTCCTGCCATGAACACGGATATGTGGGAAAAGAAGATTGTGCAAAAAAATATTGAGACGCTGAAAGAGCGCGGCGCTATATTTATAGAGCCGGAAATAGGAAAGCTCGCGTGTGATGCTATTGGCAAGGGAAAACTCGCTGACTTAGAGGATATCGTGAACGCCGCACTTTTAGCGCTTAAACCCATTCCGCAAGTACTGTCTGGCAAAAAGGTTGTCGTAACAGCCGGTCCAACGCGCGAATACCTTGACCCCGTGCGCTACATCACCAACCCAAGCAGCGGCAAAATGGGGTATGAGCTTGCCATTATGGCGCAAAAGATGGGCGCCAAGGTGACCCTCATCTCCGGACAGACGAGTTTACAAAGACCGAGCGGAGTTAACTTTATCTCCGTGGTCTCAACCGAGGAGATGGCGAACGCGACTATAGAGCAAGCAAAAAGCGCCGATATAATAATCGGAGCTGCCGCACCTTCTGACCTAACTCCGCAAGAATACTCTTTAGAAAAGGTCAAAAAAGAGGATATAGATTCACAAATCGCTTTCAAACGCACGACCGACATACTAAAAGAGGTGGGCAAGAACAAGACCGCCAATCAGATTTTGGTTGCCTTTGCGGCTGAGAGTGACGAGGAGCGCATTATGGATTACGCAGCCATAAAACTAAAGAGCAAAAACGCCGATATGGTGGTTGCGAACAATATTAAACGTGATGATATCGGCTTTAACGCTGACTATAATGAGGCGGTAATAATATTTGCCGACGGCACAAGCAAAAAACTTGACCGCAGATCTAAGCGCGAAATAGCACAAAATATACTGGAAGAGATAATAGGACACCTCTAAAAACCTCATTCACGCGGTTTTGCGGCTACTTTTCCGTGATACTTTGTCCAATATATTATTACATAACACGCTAAGTATGCGTTTAATATATTGTCCTAGTCCCACAAAAAATCATCTCGCAAACACGCGTAAAGCAGGTTTTTAGAGATGCCCTGCAAAAATAATAAAGATAGAGAGAACAAATGAAAGAGAGATTACAACACCCATACATAGAAAACCCTAAAATAGTTGGTGAAAACCGCGAAAGAGCGCACGCTGATTATGATATTTCAAAAGCGGATACCCTCTCCCTTGACGGTATTTGGAAGTTTTCCTTTAACGAGAATGACCGCAATTTGAATAAAGATTTCACCCAAAGCGACTTTGATGACGCTCTTTTTGACGATATACAAGTTCCCTCCTGCTGGCAGCTCAAAGGGTATGGTGCTCCGCAATATACGAATGTTACTTACCCCTACCCCATAGACCCGCCGTATGTGCCGACCGAAAATGAGATTGGACTGTACAGAAGGGTTTTCACTGTGCCGAAAAACTTTGAAAACAAACGCGTTTACATTAACTTTGGCGGCGTATCCTCTTGCCTTTTTGTTTACATAAACGGCAAATATGTTGGTTACAGCCAAGGCGCGCATTTGGAAGCTGAGTTTGATATTACCGATTTTCTAAAGAGCAGCGAGAACACCGTCGCGGTCAAGGTTTACAAATGGTGTGACGGCAGTTATTTTGAGGATCAGGATTTCTGGCGACTGAGCGGTCTTTTCCGCCCCATAAAACTTATCGCGCGCCCGACTACACATATCCGCGACTTTCACATCAATACAACAGACAAAGAGAGGTTGGCTGCTCCGATAAGCATTGAGATAGAAAACCGCGCTAAACTTAAAAGTATAACCGCTACTGCCACTATTTTGACCCTTGACGGCATCGAACTTGCGACCGCAACAGGCAAAATCAGCAAAGAGAACGCAAAGATGGTAATCACCGCGAAAAAAGCTTTTGAAAGCTGGTCTGCGGAAAAGCCGAACTTATACATGTTAAAACTTCGCCTTTTAGACATGGACGGCAATATTTTGGACGAAATCACGAAGGAAATCGGGTTTGTCAACATTGAAATAAAAAACCAACAGCTCTTTATAAACGGCAAGTCCGTAAAGCTAAAGGGCGTTAACCGTCACGAGTTCCACCCCCGTTACGGCTACACATTGCCGTATCAACATATGGTTGATGACGTGAAGAAAATGAAGGCGTACAATGTAAATTGCGTGCGCACTTCGCACTATACGAATGACCCACGCTGGCTTGACCTCTGCGCAAAGTATGGACTTTACGTGGTTGACGAAGCGGATTTGGAAGCGCACGGCTTTTGCCAGATGCCAAACATCCATTTTGGTTCAGCAGCAAATGAATTTTACAGTCTTTTAAGCGAAGATAAGGCGTACTTGCCGAGTTTTATTGACAGAGCTGAGCGCATGGCATTGCGTGACCGCAATAATCCTGCTGTTGTTATCTGGTCTATGGGTAACGAAACCGGGCATGGTGAAAATTTCGAAAAGATGTCCGCGCGCTTTAAGGAGATTGACAACGGCAAGCCCGTTCATTTTCACCCATCTGACGAAAACCCTGCTGTGGACATTATCAGTACGATGTATCCAACTATAGCGGTCATGGAAGAGGAAGGGAAGAAGGATGAGCCGAGACCGTTTTTCCTCTGCGAATACGTGCACGCCATGGGAACAGGGCCGGGAGCTCTAAAAGAATATTGGGAGACTATTTACAAATATCCGCGCCTTATCGGCGCTTGCGTTTGGGAGTGGCGTGACCATGGGCTATTGAGGACACTCGACAACGGCGAAGAGGTTTACCAGTACGGTGGCGACTACGGCGATTACCCGAATGACGGCAATTTCTGCACAGACGGGCTTAACGCTCCGGACAACTCAAGTTACACCGGCATGTACGAGATGAAAAGCGCTTACCAGCCACTAAAAATTGAGTATGTTAAAAATAATAATAAATCCGTTACCGTAAAAGTCACAAACCTTTACGATTTCACGAATTTGGGTGACTCTCACGCGCTTTTATACAAAATTTTGCAAAACGGCGAATTTTACAGAAGCAATACAGTCAAAGAAACGCTTGACATAGCCCCGCAAACGAGTAAAGAGCTCACCGTGTCCTTTGACGAAATAACAGCAAAGAGCGATGATGAGTTTTTTATCACCTTTGAGCTTATACTATTGCGTGACACTATTTATGCTCCTGTCGGACATAGTGTGGCGACCGTACAATTACCGCTCAAGGTCAAAAGCGCGAAACCAACAGATGCGGTTATGGTAAAATACTCACCGCTCACGGTTATTGAGGACAAAACCGCGTTCCGCGTTATTGGCGAAAACTTTACAGCAACCCTTGACGCAGTAAATGGGCTGACGTCATACATCAGCCGCAATCAAGAGATGATTGACATCGCGCCAAAGATAAATCTCTATAAAGCGCCGACCGATAATGAGATGTACGACAAAAAGAGCTGGCATACGCAGAGCTTAAATCGCCTTTGGCATCGCTTTGAAGGTCACAAAATTACTGCGAGCAAAGACAAAAACAATTTCACGCTCGCTAATAGCTTTACCTTAAACGGCACAGCCAGCACATTTAACAAGTTTGCCGTAGATTACCTGTACGAGATTTCAAGCAGCGGGGAGATTTCCATAAAGACCACACTGCAAAAGATTACGCAATACGAAACTTTTGACCAGATTCCGCGCCTTGGACTGCAGCTTGCGCTCCCCGATGCGTTCGACAACATCGCCTGGTATGGGCTTGGTCCGCGTGAAAATTACGCTGATATGCGTATGTCCGCTGTTATGGGTGTTTACTCGGGCAAAGTCGCGGATAATTATGTAAATCATATCTGCCCGCAAGACAACGGGGGAATAAGCGAAGTACGCTGGGTGAAAATATCGGACGATTTCGGTCACGGTCTCTGCTTTAGCGCCGATTCTCCCCTTTTCGTCAACGCCTGCCGCTACGGAATAGAGCAGTTGGAAAGTGCATCACACTATTACAAGCTAAAGGATGAGAATAAGACTTATCTGTATTTGGACAAACTCTTTAACGGCATCGGCACGGGAAGCTGTGGCCCGGCTGTGCTTGAAAAATACAAGGCGAAAATTGGCGAAGAGCCGATAACCTTTACTATAAAGATAAAACCGCTGTAAACATTTACAAAAACAGCAAAAACAACAGGGCATCGCTAAAAACCTGCTTTGCGTGGTCGTGTGAGATAATTTTGTGTGAGACGCGGACAATATATTAACGCATACTCGGAGCGTTATGTAATAATATATTGGACAAAGTATCACGCAAAATTATCTCACACAAACGCGTGAATGAGATTTTTAGAGATGCCCAATAAAAAAATACACACCCGACTTTTATTTCAGGTGTGTATTTTTTGTTGTTTCTCCACTTTACACAAATTTCACATAAATACTACACGCCCTTGCTTTATGTATCTCCTTTTTTAGTTTATAATGAGAGTACCAAACAAACAGGGGGAAATAAAAACATGAAAAAAGTGTTAGTATTAACTATGGCTCTTGCAGTGCTCGGCATCATAATCTCCGGCTGCACAAAGAGCGCGACAGTCAAGACCGGCGGCTCAACATCTGTTGAAAAGGTGATGAACTCGCTCATTTACAAGTTTCAAGAAGATAACAAGGGCGTAACCGTAAACTACGAGATGAACGGCTCGAGCGATGGCATCAAAAACACCTTAAACGGTATGTACGAGATAGGTCACTCCAGTCGCGAGCTTAAAATCGATGGCAGCGAAGACGGGCTTGACGCCACGCCTTATGCTATTGACGGTATCGCTATCGTTATAAGTAAAAACAACAAGATCACGAACTTAACAAAAGAACAGGTACAAGGCATCTACACCGGAAAGATCAAAAACTGGAAGGAAGTTGGTGGCGTAGATGCGCTTATTACCGTTATCACCCGTGAGGCGAGCTCCGGCACACGTTCAGCATTTTGTGAGATTATCGGACTTGAAAAGAAGGATGACCCAAAGACGAACATCGTGGCGTCCGCTACCACTTGCGACAGCACCGGCGCTATACAGACAACGGTCGCGCAGAACAATAACGCTATCGGCTATATGTCATTTTCCGATGTTGACACTGAAAAAGTGAAGCTGAGCAAATACAACGGTGTTGAAATCTCCACCACAACCCTAAAAGACAACAGTTATGAGCTTAAGAGGGATTTTCTCCTTATAACAAAGGCAGGAGCAGAGCTTACGCCTGAAGCGAAAAAGTTCAAAGAGTTTGTTTTGAGCAAAGAAGGGCAAAAAATTGTTGCAGACAATAAGCTGCTCCCTATTGCCGACTAAATTATCGTTTTTTCACTAAGGGAGGTTTCTCTCCCTTAGTGAAATAAGCAAGCATATTATGAATAACTCAATTGTAAAATCATCAAAGACAAAATCAACGCCGGAAAACACGATGCTTGGCATCTTTTTCGTCTGCGGCGCTATTTCCGTGCTCTTAGTAGCGTTAATCTCGCTCTATATGCTCATCTCTGGCGGCCCGGCAATAGCACAAATAGGAGTGTTTGACTTTTTGTTCGGCAAAACTTGGAATCCGGATTCCGCAAAGTTCGGAATACTGCCGCTCATACTCTCGTCACTGTGCGCCACCGGGCTTGCCATACTTGTAGCAGTACCCATCGGACTCTTTACCGCAATATTTTTAACTTATATCGCAAACAAACGCATTGCGTCCGTATTTTCGTCAACTATTGAGCTTTTAGCAGGAATACCGTCTGTAGTTTACGGGCTTTTGGGAGCAATACTTATAGTGCCGCTAATATTTAAAATACAGACATTGCTCGCCCTTCCTTCAGGTGGATCGCTGGCAACAGCGGCTATTGTGCTGACGATTATGATACTTCCCACCATCATCAGCGTCTCGGTAACAGCCATAAAAGCAGCGCCAAAAGAGTATTTTGATGCCTCTTTAGCGCTCGGCGCGTCAAAACTGGAGAGCGTTTTTCGGGTAATAATTCCTGCTGCAAAGAGCGGAATAGCTGCCGGCATAGTTCTCGGCGTCGGAAGGGCGATAGGCGAAACCATGGCAGTTATAATGGTTGCCGGTAACGCGGCAATAATGCCCGAACTCTTTAAACCCGCGCGCCTGCTCACCGTCGGTATCTCAATGGAATGGGCGTACTCGTCAGGCATGCACAGACAAGCGCTTTACGGCATAGGGCTGGTGCTATTTATCTTCATTATGATTATAAATATCATACTCAGCTCACTACTTAAAAAAGCAGCGGAGAACAGATGAACAATAACCTTACAACTATTGCAAATGAGAAGAACAGCGTAAAAAAACTGGCGCCCGACAATGAAAATCTTTTGATTAATGCCAACTTTAAAAGCATTACCGAGAGGAAAAGACGACCGCTTGATATAGCATTATACGCGTTAATATTTATCTTTTCAGCTGCTGTACTGCTAATGACTATATACTTTATCGGCTATATTTTTCTAAAAGGGCTTGGCGGCATCTCAACAAAATTCCTCTTTACTGCGCCAAATCCAATAACAAAAAGCATCGGCATCTTTCCAAGCATTATAAATACGCTCTATATTGTCCTTCTTTCGCTTTTATTTGCAGTACCACTCGGCATTGGTGGGGCAATTTATATAAATGAATACGCAAAAAATCAAACCTTTATAAAAATAATTGAGTTCACGACAGAAACTCTGTCCGGTATTCCGTCAATCGTCTTTGGTGTGTTTGGTTATATATTTTTCTGCGTAAAGATGGGGTTGCGCGTTTCGCTGCTCTCGGGCGCGCTTACGCTGACTATTATTGTGCTGCCAATCATCATTAGAACAGTTGGCGAGGCATTAAAGACCGTCCCCTCTTCCTACCGCGATGGCGCGTTGGGCTTGGGCGCTGCGAAATGGCATTTTATCCGCACCATTTTATTGCCGAGCGCCTCAGGAGGCATTATTACCGCGATCATTTTAGCTATCGGCAGGATGGTTGGTGAGTCAGCGGCGCTAATGCTTGTCGCAGGCGGTGCTGCCATGTATATGCCGAGAGGCAATTTCTTTCAACAAATAATCGGTTCCGGCTCTACACTCTCAGTTGAGCTTTACAGGTACGCTTATTCGCAAGGAGAAAACAGCGTTGGTTTTGCTATCTCGGCCGCGCTCCTTATTATCGTTATTATTTTAAATCTGTCAATTAAGGTTTTAAGTCAAAAATTTAAAAGAGGATAACATTGTTAAATAAAATTACATCTGAAAACTTGGATCTCTTCTACGGAGAAAACCATGCGCTTAAAGGAATAAATATCGCTATTTCAAAAAATGTCATCACCGCGCTCATCGGCCCATCGGGTTGCGGGAAAAGCACATTTCTAAAGACCTTAAACCGCATGAATGACGGAGTGCCGGATATTAAGATTGCCGGCGATATCCTCCTTGACGGCGAGGATATTTATGCTCCGAACGTTGATGTCACCCAGCTTAGAAAAAAGGTCGGCATGGTCTTTCAAAACCCCAACCCCTTCCCTATGAGCATTTACGACAACGTGGCTTATGGGCTGAGGGTTCACGGCATAAGAAAAAGAATCGTTATTGACGAAATCGTGGAACGAAGCTTAATCGGCGCTGCCATTTGGGATGAGGTCAAGGATCGGCTAAAAAAACCCGCATTATCGCTTTCCGGAGGTCAACAGCAGCGACTGTGTATAGCAAGAACGCTTGCAGTAGAGCCGGAAATAATTCTGATGGACGAGCCAACAAGTGCGCTTGACCCTATCTCTACCATGAAAATAGAGGAACTTATGAGCGAACTCAAAGAAAAGTACACGGTCATAATAGTCACCCATAATATGCAGCAAGCGGCGCGCGTTTCAGACTATACGGCATTTTTTCTTTTGGGAAATATCGTGGAATTTGACGCGACAGAGAGCATTTTTTCAATGCCAAAGGACAAAAGAACAGAAGATTACATCACCGGCCGCTTTGGATGATGGACATTTTTGTGAAAATTAGATATAATTAAGGAGGTCATATTTATGACTGCGCGAAATACCTTTGATCGCGAACTTGAACTGCTCAACATATATCTCATACAGATGGGTAGTTTGGCGGAAGAAGCGATAGAAAACGCGATAAAAGCGTTTAAAAATCATGATAACGAGCTTGCCAAAATTGTTATAAACAGCGATAACAAGGTCGATGACATGGAAAAACTTATTGAGGCAAAATGTCTGTCACTCATTTTACGACAACAGCCCGTAGCGCGGGATTTGAGGAAAATATCAACAGCGCTAAAGATGATCACCGACATTGAGCGCGTTGGGGATCACGCCGTGGATATCGCCAAGCTCTCTATGGAGATAGAGGGAGAGCATATTTACAGCATAGTAAAGCACATCCCCATAATGGCAGAGGCCTCGGCTAGGATGGTTCACGATGCTACAACCGCCTTTGTGAACTCAGATTTAGAGCTTGTCAACAGAGTTATGGAGGCTGAAAACGAGATTGATGCCCTCTTTTTTATGGTTAAAGCAGATATTGCGAGTATCCTAAAAGAGGGAAAAGATACGGAAAATAACGCGATAGACTTTTTGATGATAGCAAAATATTTAGAACGCATAGCTGACCACGCTGTCAATATATGCGAATGGGTTATATTCTCACAAACCGGTGAACATAAGAATATGAAGCTTATATGAGGTAATATGCAAGATTTAATTTATATAATAGAAGACGACGAGAGCATACGAGAGCTTATAAAGATGGCGCTCGGCAGTTTTTCGTATGAAGTAGCAGCGTTTGAGTGCGCAGAAGATGCCATAACTGCCGCAAAGATCAAGCTACCAAGCTTATTTATCTTTGATATTATGCTGCCGGGCATAGATGGCATAAGCGCGGTAAAGCAGCTGCGCGAAAAACACAGCACCAAGAATATCCCTATCCTCCTTTTGACCGCAAAGAGCACAGAACTTGAGAAGGTTGTAGGGCTTGACGCAGGTGCTGATGACTACTGCGTAAAACCCTTTGGCGTTATGGAGCTTGCGGCAAGGGTGAGAGCGCTCTTAAGGAGAAAAAACCAATACGACAAGACTATCTCCTGCGATAGCTTTACGCTAAACCTTGCCACGCGCGAAGTGTTTAAAGATAACGAACCGATAGATTTGACCTATAAAGAGTTTGAGCTTTTACAACTTCTTATGAAAAATATGGACAGAGTGGTGCCTAGAGAAGAGATACTTAACACTATTTGGGGGTATGACTGCGTTTGTGAAACAAGAACGCTTGACGCGCATATAAAATCATTGCGGAAAAAGATTGGCGATGATGCTGAAAGCCCGGAATATATAAAGACGATACGCAGTGTCGGATACCGCTTTTGTAAAGGACAAGCATGAGAAAAGCCATCTACTTACGATTTATTATCATTATAATTATTACCGCGCTCATCGGTGGACTTGTTTCCGCGATATTTTTTGCTACAGAAAATGAAAAAAAGGCAGAAGAGTATGTGGCGCGCATTTGTAATATAGTTTCTTATCAATATTACATAAACAGCGATGCGAAATATCTCGCAGAGGTCACGGGCGGCGAAAGGGTGACGATAATAGCCGCTGACGGCACAGTGCTTGATGACTCTATATCTGACCCGAAGACTATGGAAAATCATCTTGCGCGTGAAGAGGTCAAATACGCAAAAGAGGGCGAAATCACAACTGCCAAGAGGGCATCACAGACCTTGGGCGAGCCGTATATGTATGCCGCTACCATGACCGCTGACGGCAATATCATTCGCATTTCTCACAGCTATGGCGGTTTTTTGCGAAGTATCGCTTACCTAATGCCGGTTATCCTCATTTCATTCATTTTGGTGGCGATTTTGGCAATTTTTCTTGCCGGTGCTTTTACGAAAAACATTATCTCCCCTCTTGAAAATTTCGCCGACACACTCGCTCTCGGCAAATATGATGAACTGGAACAGAAGAATGCGTACTATGAGATTGAAAAGATTATCAGCAAAATAAAGGATCTCTTAAAGCGCCTTTCAGATTCACAAAATGAGATAGGCGCACAGCACGAGAAGATAAACTTCATTCTCTCAAATATGGACGAGGGTTTTATTTTACTGGACGACGAGAAAAACATCCGTCTTTGCAATAACAGCGCGCAAAGGATATTTGGTCTAAAAACTGACCCCAACATGCAAAATATCGTAACAGCTGTCAGAAATGCGAAAATAATTAATGCCGTCGATATGGCGATTGCCGAAAACAGCTCCACAGTATTTGATTTGCAACTGAATAATACCGACTATTCTGTTCACGTCTCCCCGGTTTCAAGTGAATACGTGGGAACAGAAACGGACAAAAATGGTGCGACTATTCTCCTACTTGATGTCGGTGCCGAGCGAAAATCTCAGCGTCAGCGGAGCGAGTTTTTCGCTAACGCCTCACACGAGCTTAAAACGCCTATCACCTCAATCATGGGGTTTTCAGAGATTTTAAGCAATAATTTGGTTGAGCAAAACGAACAAAAACAGATTCACGAACGGATGTATACGGAAAGTAAACGCATCGGCAATTTAATTGACGATATTTTGACTATTTCCCTTTTAGAGTCAGGTGTCGCAGCGACTGTAGATGAGAGCATTGACGTAAAAAAAGTGGTTACTGAAGTTGTAAACTCTCTAACGCCCCGAGCAAAAGCTCTGGGAGTCACGATAAATACCGAATGTGATACCTCATACATAAGCGCGAATTATCGGCAAATATATGAGCTGGTGAGCAACCTTGCGGAAAACGCGATAAAGTACAACAAACCGAACGGTCAAGTCAATATAAGCGTGAAAAATACGGCAGACCGAGCGGTTATTACGGTTTCAGATACCGGCATAGGCATCCAACCGGCAGCACAGGGACGTATCTTTGAGCGCTTTTACCGCGTAGATACCGGCAGGAGTAAGTCTGTTGGCGGCACAGGGCTCGGGCTCGCAATCGTTAAGCATATTGTCGTGAGCTTAGGGGGTGAAATTAACTTAAAAAGTCAGATTGCGGAAGGTACAAACATTACGGTTTCATTGCCAAACAATTAGCATCGGTCAACGAGAGCGGCAACTCCAAGTCAGCGTCCAAAAGCAGTTGTTTATCTGTTAAGATGTCGCGCGTTGCACCGTCGTGTATTATTTCACCCTTCTTTAAAACAATCACCCTTTCGCATAACTCTAACGCCAAATCCAAATCATGGGTGGCGATGAGTTTTGTGTGTGGCAATGTTTTAAGCAAATCTATAATATTTCGGCGCGCTCTGGGGTCTAAAAATGAGGATGGCTCATCCAGCAGCAATATTTTGGGACCCATAGCAAGCGCGGTCGCTATGGCTACCCGCCGCTTTTCACCGAATGAAAGGCGTTGCGATGACCTGTTCGCAAGATGCGTAATATCGAGCTTTGCCATAACGTCAAGTGCCACCTTCTCCACTTCCTGCTCACTATGTCCGTAATTTCGCATACCAAAAGCGATATCGTCATAGACCTTATTCATAAAAAGTTGGTCATCAGGGTTTTGACACACTAATCCTGCGCGCTTGCGGATAGAGAGAAGATTCTTCTCATCAAGCGCGAGCCCGTCAATAAGGATATCACCGCTACTTTTATCCAAAACCTTTAAAAGGTTAAAAAAGAGGGTGGATTTCCCTGCGCCATTGCTCCCAACTATAGCGATATTCTCCCCTTCTAAAACCGAAAAGGTGAGGTTTTTTAGGATTTTCACATCCTTATCATAGCTAAAAACTAAATCATTTACTCGTATCATTTAAAAAAGTATTCCTCTATTTTCACAGCCACACTGCCATAGCGCAGTACAAATATTACGCATACCACAACAGCCAAGCAACAGACATCACTCACACGGAATTTTAGGCTCGTATCATTAAAATAGTACCCTTTAAAGCCGCGCAGCTTCATAGCATTATATACCCTTTCGGCTCGCGAAATCGACTTTAAAAGGAGCGTGCCAACCACCACACCAACATCTTTCATTCTTATCATTTTCCTGTTTCCGCTCCGCAAAACAGCAGCGGTCGATATGGAAAACGCTTCATCAAAGAGGAGGAGCAAATATTTATAGGTCAAAAGGAGTTGGGTTATCAAGATCTCCGGCACACGTAACTTTTTGAGCGCAAAGGAGAGATCAGTCAATTTTGTGGTTGCCGCAAGCGCCAATACCATACTTACCGAGAGTATTGTCTTAACTATTACCACTAAAAATGAGACAACTCCGGCGGAAAAGTTGATGCCAAAGAGGGTGAAGAGCACCTCTTTGTGCACAAATATATTCCAAATGCTCGCAAGTGCAGCAAAAGGCAGGGCTATCAAAATGCGCAAAAATATCTCGTGAGCCGGCACATCTAAAAAGCTGAAGAGGAGTATAAGCACTGCCGAGAGCATTATCAGCGGCAACAGCTCTTCACGGTTGCACGAAACCACAGCGAACACATAGATAAGCACGATTAAAATTTTTACTATTGGGTTCAGTCGATTTAAGGGATTTCTTCTGTTCTCCGCGTACCTTTGCAAGTTTTCGACCTGATTTATTGACTTTAAGATATTTGACACAATTATTATCCTATTTTTCGCTTTATCTGTCCGATAATTTTCTTATACCCTGCTCTTTTTATGGGGGAGTCGGCAAAGCGAGAATTAAAATCTTCTTCGCTCATATCCAAAATCTCACGCAAAACTTCCTCATCCTGCACCACTTTCTTGTATGAATTATGCGGGCAACACGACTGACAGATATCGCACCCGAAAATATATTCACTACCCGCTAAATCCTCTATGTGCTTGCTCTCAATGCTCAAATATGAGTAGCATTTTACAGCGTTCACATTTTCCCCATCACCGCAGAGCGCTCCGGTTGGGCAATTGTCTATACACAATGAGCAATCCCCACATATATCAAGTTCACAAGGCGTGCTTTGTTCAAGCTCAATATCTAAAACAATCTCCCCAAAATGGATAAATGAACCGTAACCCTCAACGTAAACCAGTCCGTTTTTGCCTTTAGCTCCAAGCCCGGCATTTTGAGCGATTTGTCGTTCGCTCAAAGGACAAGTGTCAACAAAGGTGCGGTAATTTACTTTCTCATAAAGTGAAGAGATGTATTTCGCAAGCTCCTCCAGTTTATCTTTTACAACTATGTGGTAATCTTTCCCGCGCGCATAAAACGCAAAAAAGGGGTTTAATTCGTCCGCGGTACCAGTCATACATGGATGGGCTACAGAAATGATAGACTTAGCGTTTAAAAGCAGATTTTGTGGGTTTTTTCGAATATCAAGATGTCTTTTTAGGTATGCCATCTCGCCATGCTTTTCTTCATTCAGCCATTGCTCAAAATCAGACACTTCTTGCGGCTCAACGTTTCCAATGCCAAACGCTACAAATCCAAGCTCCATTGCTCTCTTTTTTATCTTACCAACATCTGACATTGCTATACTTTTTTTATAACCATTACGGTCATATCATCTTTTCTTATAGTATTTTTGGAAAACTCTTCTACAGTTAAAAAACTTAAATCGCACAGCTCTTGCGCAGATGCACCGTTTAAAAGAGCATCTCGCATTGCTGTTATAACCATATCATTCTCTATTTCTTGACCATTTATATTCCTAGCTTCGGTAATACCATCAGTGCAAAAGGCAAGCGCATCGCCGCTTTCCATATTCACCTGCATAGTATTTATGTCCATACTTTCATCAATGCCGAGCAGCAGGTTATTATTGCCTGAGAGCTCTATGATTTCACCACTACTTTTTATAAGCACAGGGTATTCATTTCCGCAGTTTGAAATATTGATTACATCTTCCTTGACACTTACAAAAGTAGCCGCTACATAGCTCTCTTCGTTAAATGAGTCGGAAACTATTTTATTTATCTCGCGAATCCCCTTTTCAAAGTCGCAGAAAATCCTAAAAGCAGTTTTGACAGCCAAAATAAAGAGAGACAATTTGTACACACCGCGCGCGTCTTTACCTGTCACGTCTGCTATGAGCAATATATTTTCCTCAGCATTATGGCACTTTTCCATGTAATATATATCACCGCCACCCTCATCATATACAGGGTTTATCTTAGCATATATTTCATACCCCGGAAGCTCCAAAAACTCTTTTGGAAGTAGCTCGCGGTAAAGGTTTGAACTATTCTTATATCTCTTTTCGTACTCTGCGAGCAAAATCATATACCGTGTATTATGCTCCCGTTCACGAATCTGTATATCCACAACATACCCAGCCAAAACACCAACAACAAACAGAAATGTAACCTGAAATAAAAGAGTATCAGCTATAATGTATGTCGCATTTGGTCCACCGCCCTGAAGATAAGCTATAAAGAGTATGGTCACACTCGTCATAAACGCCATAATAATGCTTCCGGATACCGAAAACCAAAGCGCAGCAATAATTATAAGGATAACATACACATAATAAAAAATACTGCTATCTTGTACCGTAACATTAAAGTTGTTTATAATCAATACTGACATCGCGCCAAAATCTATAAGCAAGGTTAAGAGTCGGCGTAAAAAGCCATTTTTAAAAAGATAATATTGGATTATGATGAGAATATTTAGTATACAGACTATAGCTAGGGTTTGTATTATTTTGTCCTGCGGAAAGAGGTTTATATCTGCAAAATACATCGCTCCTATAAAGAAGAGAAATAGTGTGCGCAAAATTATTATAATAACCTCTGACTCATGCAAAAGGTTATCATACAGTTTTTCAGTTATAGTGTTGCTAGCTCTTCTTATAGCCATTCTGTTTTAAATTTTATATAACATATAACTTTGTACAGTTGTAAAGTTGGTTATACGTTTCCTTCCATAAAATTATACCACACTGCCCCAAATTTTACAAGAGAAAATTAGCCAATACAGCCAAAATAGATAGACGGTGCTATCTTTTCTCATTTTATGGGCATAAATATTACTTTAGTATGGGATATATCTAAAAACCTCGTATTTAGCAGCAAATCCAAGTAATATCGTAGCAGGACACCTACATTTTTCTCACAAAATACGATGTTTTTTGCCGGTAAAATAATGTTTTTACTCATAAAAACCTCGTAAAACCTCGTATTTTTTGATTTTATTAAAAAGAATGAACTTCTCCTGTATTTTGTTGCCTTTTTCTTGACAAATATGTTTTACAAACACTAAAATTATACACTATTTCAGCTAAAAAGTCAAGTGGAAAATAGTGGAATCCACTATACAATTTTTCGGCAATCTCTAAAAACTTTATACTATACTTTAAATAGCAGCAGAAATTTTAGAAGTCAAGCGTATAAAAACAAAACGAAGCTCCCAAAAGAGAGCTTCGTGCATATGTTTCATAAATAAAAAAGCGGATTAGTTGTTTTCGTGGGGTATAATTGATACGTTTTTGCGACCTTTTTTATAGTAGCCGAACTTTACTTTGCCTTCAACAAGAGCAAAAAGTGTATAGTCGCGACCCATGCCAACATTTGGACCCGGATGAATCTTTGTACCGCACTGACGAACGATAATGTTTCCGGATATAGCATTTTGACCATCAAACATCTTTACGCCACGTCGTTGAGCATTACTATCGTGAATGTTCTTAGTACTTCCCATTCCTTTTTTATGTGCCATAGTGATATCCTCCTAACTTAAATCTCGATACTGTCAACTTTTAACTGACTATAATATTGACGGTGTCCTTTTTTGACACGGACATTCTTTTTCGATTTATATCGAAAAGCATATATTTTTTTAGCGCGACCCTGTTCCATAACAGTACATTTTACTTTGGCGCCATCAACAAGCGGGCTTCCTATATTGGTTTTATCGCCGTCAACAACCATTAATACAGTATCCAAAACGATCTTTGCGCCTTGCTCAGCATCCAATTTTTCAACTCTTAATGTATCGCCGGGCGTTACACGGTACTGTTTTCCACCGGTCTTTACTACTGCGTACATGATATTTCTCCTACTTTCGTTTTTCACTTAATCTCTTTATTTGTTAAAAGAATTAAACTTTTTAAAATAAATCATCGCATACCCCAATGCACACGCGGATTATTTTAACCTATGTAAATCCCTTTAGAACACCTTAAATCACGCTTATTTCAAGCGTATTTTAAGAAAAGAAATTGCGTCCTCAGTTGTTTTGACTGATAACACGATTTATATAATACCAAATTTCGCTATATTTTGTCAAGGGGTTTTAAGCTGTTTTTCAAAAAAAGAGAGATTTTTTTGCCATTTATTATAAAAAAGTATAAAATTATTTGTTAGATAAAAGGAAAAGGAATTATAATATAGAATACCTAACTAATATACGTTTATAAATGTACAAACGTATATAAAATATTTAAGGAATATTAAGGATATGACTCAAATTTTTAACCTTACTGTTGATGAGATAAAGTCCCCTCTCGGGCTTGATAATGAAACGCCGCTGTTTAGCTATAAAATAGCAGCTGATAGGTTTGCTTTTACGCAAAGCGCGTACCGAATACTCGTTGCAAGCGCTCCTGACCTTTTAAACGAAAATGATGCTGATATGTTAAATACCGGAAAGGTTATCTCCAACCAATCCGTATTTATACCCTACACCGGCGCTCCGCTCGCCTCTGCCACTAAGTATTACTGGACAGTAAAGGTGTGGGATGAAAATAATAATATAAGCGAGTTTAGCACTCCTTCCGAGTTTGAAATGGGGCTTTTGGAAAGTACCGATTGGCTCGGCAAGTGGATAAGTATGCCGGCAGAGCATTATGGATCATGGCATGACTTGAGCGCAAAGCCTGCTCCGTATTTTAGAAAAGAATTTGCCGTGAATGGCGAAGTCGTTTCAGCTCGCGTTTATATAAGCGGTCTCGGCTACAATATATTATACATAAACGGCGAAAAATCAGGCGATATGGTGCTTGACCCACCTGTTACCAACTACGACACGCGCGCGCTTTACACGGTTCACGATATAACAAATATGCTAAAATCCGGACAAAACGCTGCAGGGATATGCCTTGGCACAGGTTGGTATAACGCGCATACCGAAGAGGTTTGGGATTTCACAACCTTCCCTTGGCGCGCGCAACCAAAGGTGCTCGCACAAATTCACGTTACATACAAAGACGGCACAACTGATATAATCCCCACTAATCTCTCTTGGAAGGTGACAAATGACGGTCCTATCCGCTTTGACGGACTTAGAAATGGTATGTTCTATGATGCAAATATGGAAATCACGGGCTGGAACAGCGTTGGATATAACGACAGCAATTGGAAAACCGCTGAGTTAGTTCCGTCTCCCGGTGGCGTACTTTCTGCGAATATGGCTCCGTGTAGAGTTGTTGGGCAAATCAAGCCAATTGCGGTTAATAAGGTTGGCGATGACAAGTATGTCATCGATATGGGTCAAAATATGGTTGGTTGGGCAAAGATAACAGCTTCTGCTCCAAAAGGCACGACCGTCACCCTAAGATACAGTGAATGTCTTGCTGCTGACGGCAATATAGATATGTCCAACATTGATGTTTTCATAAAGAGCGGCGAATTCCAGACCGACAAATATACCTTCAAGGGTGAGGGCGTTGAGACTTGGGAGCCGGACTTTACCTATCACGGTTTTAGATACATTGAGGTCAGCGGGCTATCATTTGAACCCACATTAGATTTTTTAGTCGGTCAAGTGGTGTCCAGCGACTTTAATACTGTCGGCACGCTCAAAACATCTAACGAAGTTATAAATAAATTGCAAGAGTGCACACTTTGGTCATTCCGCGGCAACTTTGTCGGCATTCCGACTGACTGCCCGCACCGTGAGAAGAATGGCTGGACCGGTGATGCATTAGTTGCGACTGAGACAGGTCTTTTCAACTTTGAGATGGGTCCTGCTTACAGAAAATGGCTACGCGACCTCTCAGACAACCAAAGAGAGTCCGGTCAGCTTCCGGGCATCTCACCGACCGGCGGTTGGGGTTACAACTGGGGAAGTGGCCCGGCATGGGACAGCGCACTTGTACTTATCCCCATGTACATCTCAAAATACACCGGAGACGCATCAACCCTTGTTAAACACTACGAGGCATCAAAGCTCTATATTGACTATATGACCTCACTCTCAGATGACTATATACCACAATTTGGGCTTGGCGACTGGTGTCCGCCTATTGAGATTGAGTCAGCAGGCATTCAATGTCCCGAAGTCGTAACTTCAACCGGTTATTATTACATAAACGCAAAAACCGTACAAAACACCGCTGAATTACTCGGGCTGAATGAAGATGCTAAATACTACAGAGATTTAGCAGAGAAGATAAAAGACGCTTTTATCAGACACTTTATTGACGAAAAGACCGGCATTATCTCTACAGGCATAGTCACAGCACAGGCAACTCCATTATTTTACCATATGTTAGACAGTAAATTGACAAAACTCGTTTTTGATAAGCTTATTGAGCGAATAGAGAAGGACAATTACACCTCAATGTTTGGCATTTTGGGCGCAAAATATGTTATGGATGTGCTTATAGAATGGGGCAGGGCAGATGTTGCGTATAAGATATTGACACAGACAAGTGAGCCGGGATGGGCTGACTGGGTCGTAAACAAGGGCGCAACTACCCTGTGGGAGGCATGGAGAGGCGGCACAAGCCACAACCACATTATGTACGGCGATATCAGCGCTGTATTTTATAAGTTGCTCACAGGTATTAACCCACTCGTAAACGATGAACATACCGGTATGCAAACATTTAGGATTATGCCCTACTTTGCTCCGGACATTGATTTTGTAGAGGGTAAGTACGCTTCAACATACGGCGATATCAAGAGCTCATGGAAGAGAAACGCGGATAAGAGTATCACGCTTAATATTTCTGTTCCGGCAAACACTAAAGCTATTTTAGCACTTGATATAGATAGCGATAAGATTAGCGTAAACAACAAAAATATTGACGACATCACAAGTATAGCAAAGGTAAGTGAAAATCGCGAAGTCACACGACAAGCGATTGTAGACGGAAAGAGCAATCTCAAATCTATCTACACTATCTTAAGCGGCGACTATACTTTAACACTGAAAGCATAAGGGGATCTATAAAATGAAACTTGTTCATGTAGCGGTTGACGGCTGGAACTTTGTGGATGAAGGCGGAAATTACGTAGTTCCCCTTGGCGGAAATATGTTAAATGACCTTCACCCCGGGCAAGGCACGCTGTTTCAAAATTTTGACGCAGCTGACGTTGAAAGACGCTTTAAAATAATGGCGGATAATGGACTTAACGTTGTACGGCAGGCAATCGGTGTTAATGAAGTCTTTGACCCAAAGTGCGGACTTAAAGCCGAGGGGATAAAAAATTGGGACACCTTCGTCTCTCTCGCCGAAAAGTACAATGTTTACCTTATGCCGGTCGGCGGATACTTGGGAAGCAATGACTGGTTTGACTGCGGACGTCTTGCCGATGACGGCAAAGCGCTCAAAGAATCGTGCGATTTTTGGGCAGCATTTGTTGCGCATTACAAAAATCATCCCGCGATTTTTGCCTGGGATTTACGCAATGAGCTACTTTACGACACAGTGCAGCATATGGTTGCCGAGTGGGACACTGACGAAGACGATATAACAAAGATGCTCAAAGACAAATGGGCGTTATATCTAGAGAAGCTCTACGGAACTGTTCAAAACATGAACAGTGTTTACGGTAGCGAATATGATAGTTTTTCGAAAGTCCCGGGGAGCGTGAGATTCATTGATAAGCCATATGACTTAGCTGTATACGACTTTCGAAATTATCTTAACTTTAGGGGATATAATTGGTGCAAGGCACAGTGCGACATTATCCGCGAGGCAAGCCCCAAACATATGATAGTCTCCGGCAATAATGGTTGGCTCTCACCCGACCAAGATCTGTGGCTTGCAAACGGCTTCCACAATGTTGCGGTCTTTGACCTCTTTGACTTTGTCACCCATCACCCCTACCCGGCATGGCAAGCAGTACCGGACGGTCGTGGCGACCCACTAAATGGTGGAGAGCCGCTTGAGTATTGGCTAAATTGCTGTATCGGTATGAGCCGCCTTGACTACTACAAAAAGCCGGTTGTCTTGCAGGAATTTGGTTGGTATGGCGGAGGAGAATCTCGCTTTTTAACAGAACTTCCATACAGAAGCGAAAGGGAGCATGCAGATTATACAGACTTACTCTGTCGCACCCTCTTTGGTCATGTTAACGGTTATATCAATTGGCCAACCTTTGATATGCCGGAGGCGAACGACATCTCAAACCACGGCGGCATCTTCACACATGACGGTAAAGATAAGGAGCTGACAAAGGTTTACAGAAAGCTCTCCGAAGAGCTTTCAAATAAGGAGCTAAAGAGGACAAAGTGCACCACAACCCTCACCTACTCTTTATTGGCTCTTTACACAAGCCGAAAGTATCAGGACGATATGTGGGATGAAGTGAATGAAGTTTTACGCAACGGCGATATTCCTGACTTCAAGTTCATTTAAAACTGCGAAAACCACAAAAAATTAGCCCCTCAAAAAATTGAGGGGCTAATTTTCATTTTGTAAGCTTAATTTAAACTACGAACACCTGACAGTGGATTCGTTGCTTCTTCTACTTTTGGCATAGATGTTGTATAGTAAACAGGCAATGATGCAACTGCAATGCACTGATTTCCTGTATACAAATACGCCTTCACTTCAACAAGTCCTTTACCGTTAATCTTATCAACGCCGGAGATTTCAAATCGCGGTAAGCCAATACGCATTACTTGTCCTTCGTTGAGTTCAAATGACTTAACAATAGGTTCATCTAAAAATGGAGAGCAGTCAACACTCAGAGTAAACGCTTGTTTCCCTTTAAACACCAACGGATTATTTGATATATCAATAAAAATAGCTGAATCTTCTGCCGTCATCTTTTCGTTTATTCTTTTTATTCTCGTATCAAAGCCCATGACTCTCGTAACGCTGTTCACTTTCACATTTTTAGCATTGCTGACATGTAAATAACTCGGTTTTTCCGTCACCGGAAGGACTAATTTCCCGTTTGACGGGTATAAATATGTAACATTTCCCCACAGGTCGTAAAGTTGCACCTCGGGAGCATCAACTTCAAACAATACTTGACTGCTCAACGACTCATCATCACACCACAAAACTACAACCTGCTTTTTCACCCGTGCCTTTTTATTACTTTTAGCAAGATAAATATGAATCGGTGACATACCACTCGGTGTGCTTCGGTCAATTATGCTCATCGGCTCAAGTGTCTCTGTTCCCTCTAAATGGGTGAGCATATTTCTAACTGCCAAAAATGAAGGATTAACGCTGCCATCAACTGAAACAAATGGCAAATCGCGAGTGTCTGTTGGGTCATTCCGCCAATATACTCTCTTAAAGTCAGCAGATTTATTTAAAACAAGTGCTCTTGTTACAAGAACTGCTTGATTCACAGCGTTTGGCAAACTTTTTGTATTATCAAACCCTAAATCAGTTGCCCAAACATTTGGCGTTCGCTTTATAGTCTTCTTTGCTTCTTTATTTATCGCTTCCATATCATGCATAGGTGGTGCCGGGTAAGCAAGCGGGTTCTCGGGCTTTCCTATGTAATTATAGTGAAAGCCAAAAAAGTCATTCTTTTCAGGCAATTTATAATAAAATGACTCAATCGTATATCCCAAAAGCGGGCTGTCAGCGCCTATAATCATCGTAAGGTTTTTATCATATTTTTTAGCAGTATTTCTAAGTTCACTTATCTCAGCATATCTTATACCTCTGCCGCCGGAAATCCATATATTGTCCGGGCTTTCCCAACCGCTACCACCTGAAACAGATAATCTTGAAGGACTTGGAGACAGTTCCCATTCCCTAATATCGCTGCCATAACGTGATAGCGCAGCCCAAAATGACTCATTCATCTCAGCACTTGAAACAACAGGGTTAGCACTTATATCAGTATTTGCTGCCGGTAAGAAGTTGCAAAGAAGATTAAATCCATATATTTTGGTAGTACTTACTATGCGGTAACTCGCATCTATTTCAGCTATAGATGTATACCCCTGTGGTATCCATCCTTTCATGGTAAAACGGAGGTTCTTCACCCCCATGAGAGAAAGAAGCAGCAAATCATTATTTATCCGCTCGTCATCAAAATCGCCGGTGTAATTCACACCAAACCAATCTCCGAAAGCGTAAGTTGTGCTGTCATATATCCCAAATTGCCCTGTTCCGTTAAACCAACCATTATCAACAAAATCAAGCACGTAATGGATAGTATAATGCCCTAACTGCAACTTTCTGTCGGAAAGATCAACAGTTATAGATTTTGAGCTGTTTGGTCCAACGGTCAAACTCTCCATAGTTACTGAGATAGTAGTACCAAAACTGTTTCTGACATGTATTGTTATAAAACCGCTCTGTTGCTGTGAAGAATTATTTTTTATGTTCACATCAAACTCCGGTTTGTCAAAAACGCCGAAAATATTTCCGACTTTAGCTGTCGCTATCTGCACCTGTACATCAGCCACAGCTGTTGCAGTCTCATCCGGCGTAGCATCTATTGATACGTCTTCTTGTGCAAATACACCTGAACAAAGTGTAAAAACAGTAAATAGTAATACAAGTAATTTTTGTTTCATTTTCCCCTCCGGAGCTTATAGCTTTGCCTTTTTACATAAACCATAAGAACAGAAATAGCTTTTGGTTATTATGATAATCTTATTTATTCATCGTCAATCTTAAAGGTTTTCGTTAATTTTTTAATTCGGCGTTTTCTCTCACGTTCGCTAACTGAATTTTCAAGTTTAATAACATTAGGAGACTTGCTCCTCTCAATGCGCCGACCATGATGCCCATATGGAATCACCTGCATAGCGCGTGTGTAAAAGTACGCAACTATAAGTCCGCCTGTCAAGCTTATACCCTCTATTAATGGTTGATGCACAAAAATCTGTATAGCAAAAGCTAAAGGTATTATCCATTTTGCTTTCACCGGCAGAACAAACCACAAACTCACATCACGCTCAGGGTTTATAGCACACCATGCGACCATAGCCGCTGTAGTCAAAAACCAACCGTCAGATATTAATGGAGCAATCTCTTTATAGGCGACAAGCGAGTATATCTGAAATAAAATTAATGTTCCGAAGGATACAGCTAAAAGAAATATAAGATACCATTTTTTATCCCAAGTCCTCTCTAAGATAGAACCGAACATTATAAACATAAGCCCTGACAAAAGCATATTTATAATAGAAAACGAAGCCAGATTATATGTAAATATGCCGGTTATATAGTTTGGAAAATCAGGGTAAAACGCAAGTATTTTCTCCACAGTTCCCTCTGGAGTAGCGTAGCTGACAAAAAAGGTTATTATCCAACAAGCGACAATAAATATAGTTATAGGACTTCTTCGCAAAATATCCATAATAATAATTGTAGCACATATTTTGCTCTTCTGTCAAACTTTTTTGGCTAAAATAAGCTAAAAACGAAAAAATATTCCTCCAAATGGGCTTCACCCTTGACTTATGGGGCAAAAACCTTTATAATGTAGTAAAATGAAAGATATTATAAAGATATATAAAGACGAATGCGCGCCACGGGGGATTATCGAAGTGGCGGGAGATAAATCCATCTCGCACAGAGCAGTAATGTTTGGCGCAATATCTTCAGGGAAAACAGTTGCAAAAAATATACTCCTCTCAGAAGACACCGAGAATACTATCGCTGCCTTTAGGGCGCTTGCGATAGATATTGAACAAAGCGGAAATGAGGTCATAATTCACGGCGGAGAGCTAAAAGAGCCGAACGAGCCCCTTTACATGGGAAACAGCGGCACCACAACGCGCCTTATTATGGGCATTTTGAGCCATCTGCCCTTTGAAACAACATTAACAGGCGACCACTCACTAACACGCAGACCCATGAACCGCGTTGCCATACCCCTTCGTCAGATGGGCGTAAATATCAACGCAACAGGTGACAGTGAAACATTGCCCCTTACTATTTGTGGCTCTAACCTTAAAGCAATAGATTACGTTTCGAAAACCGCGTCCGCGCAAGTAAAATCCGCTATTCTTTTAGCCGGACTGAACGCTGACGGCGTGACTTCTGTTACCGAACCCGCTCTGTCACGCGACCATACAGAGCGTATGTTGCAGATATTTGGCGCTAAAATTTCAAGAAACGGACTTACCGTCTCTATCGAGGGCGGGCAAAAGCTGACCGGTCAAGAGATCAATGTGCCGGGCGACATCTCTTCTGCTGCCTTTTTTATGGTTCTCGGTTGCGCGCACAAATGCGCGGACATAATAATACAAAATGTCGGCATTAACCCAACCAGAACCGGAATTTTGGATGTTTTAGCGCAGATGGGAGCAGATGTCACGCTGCAAAATGAAAATATGGGCTTTGAGCCAACCGCAGATATTAGAATAAAATCGAGCGAGCTTAGAGGCACGGTGATAGGTGGCGATATTATCCCACGCCTCATTGACGAGCTGCCGATCATTGCGGTCGCCGCCCTCTTTGCGGACGGCAAAACTGTCATCAAGGACGCGGCTGAGCTCAAAGTAAAGGAGTCAAACAGGATTGAGAGCACGGCGCGGCTGATTACTGCCTTTGGTGGCAAGGTTACAACTACCGACGACGGAATGATTATTGAAGGCCGCGAACATCTTTCCCCACGCGACTTTGTAATTGATGCCGCAAGCGACCACAGAACAGCAATGTCTGCCGCTATTTTAGCCGTGCTTGGCAATGTTGAATGTGAAATTATGGGAGCGAGCAGTATTCTCACCAGTTTTCCCACTTTTACGAAAATCTTAACAGATTTAGGGGTGAATATAGAGGGTTAACGCATGCCCTCTAGTCTTTTAACACGCCAAATATCGCGCTGCCGCTGCCGGTCATAAGGGTACCGTATGCGTCATATTGCTCTAATATCTCATGCTTTATTTTCTCAATTTCCGGCAAAAAATGGAGAGCAGGAAGCTCCAAGTCATTCGCCAAAAGCTCACCCACCCTCTTTTTATCTCCCAAAATGAGCGCTTGTTTCATCTCATTTGTAAGTTCAAGGGTTGCGCCATCTCTTCCATATTCAGTATCAACAATGGGAAGATTTGGGCTTAGCGATTGAAACTGTTGAAAAACGAGCTTTGTCGGTAGCCCAAGTTCACCCTTTTTCACCACGATTTTTGGCGCGTTCTCTACAGAAAATGGGGTCACATACTCACCGCGACCGGTAACTACAGCACAGTTTTCAGAAGAGATAAAAAACGGAACATCCGAACCAACAACCGCGCCTATTTCCATAAGCTCACGTTCAGAGAAATTCAGTTTCCACAATTGATTCAGCCCTACAAGGGTTATCGCGGCATTGCTGCTGCCACCGCCAAGCCCTGCCTCAATAGGTATTCTTTTATTTAAGTGAATACGCGCGCCGGCAAAAACGCCGCTCTTTTTACGAAGAAGATTCGCGGCCTTGATTATGAGATTATTGTCATTTTCAAGTTTTTTGTCTGTTGAAGTAAACAAAATCTCATAATCAACGCCATGAGGGTAAAACTCCAAAGTATCGCAAAAGTCATCTAATTTCAAAAATACAGACTCTATGGCATGATAACCGTCATCTCGCATGCCAACTATTTTTAAAGTCAGATTCACTTTTGCCGGAGCTTTTAAAATAAGCATATTTTTTACAATGTGCGAATTGAGCTTGAAATTTCCAGAACTTCGTCCAGCGCGTTCAAACTCTTCATCGCGTTTTTAAGGTTTGCCTCAAGCGCTAAGTGAGTAATCCAAACTATCTCGGTCTCTTCCTTGCCTTGACCTGCTGTCGGCTGAAATACCGAGGTTATGCTCACATTATTCGCACCAAAGATATCCGCCATCTTACCAAGTACGCCCGGCACATCCTTAACAGCTGTGCGCACATAATACTTGCTGTTTAGGTTATCAATGGGCAATACTTCGCGTTTTGCTTGGAAGTTACACGGAATTCTGCCGCTTGCGTTATTTAAGATATTTCGCGCCGCATCTATAACATCACCAACAAGCGCGCTGCCGGTAGGTCCGCTTCCCGCGCCGCGACCGTAAAACATAAGGTCGCCTACAGGGTAACTCTCGATAAATATTGCGTTAAACACTCCGCTTACTGCCGCGAGCGGATGAGAAATAGGAACAAATGTCGGATGAACGTGAAGCTGCAGAGCGTCGCCCATAAGTTCACCAATAGCAAGCAGCTTTATCTCGTACCCCAATTTTTTCGCGTATTTTATATCAGTCGCGGTAATTTTCGTTATGCCCTCGTGGTAAATATCTTCCACGTCAATACGAGAATTAAAGGCAATGGATGAAAGGATAGCGAGTTTATACATCGCGTCATACCCTTCAATGTCTGCTGTTGGGTCTTGCTCAGCGTAACCCTTGTCTTGCGCGTCCTTTAAAACAACATCAAAATCCGCGCCGTCTTCGCTCATAGCGGTCAAGATATAGTTTGTTGTGCCGTTCACGATGCCGACAATCTTCTTAACGGTATCGCCCGCTAAACTGGTTTTCATGGGGCGAATTATCGGGATACCACCGCCGACCGCGCCCTCAAACATAAGGTCAACCTTATTCTCGTCAGCAAGCGCCATAAGCTCAGAGCCGTGCTTAGCGATAAGCTCCTTGTTCGGTGTGACAACGCTCTTTTTCGCTTTTAACGCTCTTTCGACCACGCTTTTAGCGATACCTACGCCGCCCATTGCCTCAACAACAATGTCAATATCCGGGTTATTTATCACGTCATCTATATTCGTTGACTTTTGCGCATCCGTTATCTCATACTCGCGCGCGCGTTCCCAGTCAAGGTCAACCGCCTTTAAAACTTTTAACGGCACGCCTATTCTGCCCTTTATCCATTCTGCGTTTGATTCAAGCAGATTTACTGTTCCGACACCTACTGTGCCAAAACCGATAACGCCAATATTAATACTCTCTCTTTTCATATATTACCCTATAATTACCAGTGGATCTCCTGCCTCAACCAATGCGCCGTTTTTCGCCGGAATATCAACAACAGTTCCGGAAAATGTTGAGGTTATCTCATTGAAAACCTTCATCGCTTCAACGATTCCTATTGTCTGTCCCACGGTAACAGTGTCTCCCACTTCAACAAATGATGGTGAATCAGGTGATGAAGCGCGATAAAATATCCCCACTAACGGAGCTTCAACAGCTTTGCCTGCAGGCTTTGAAATGACCGGCTCAGCTTTACCGGCTACAGGAGCAGCCGGAGCAGTCGCTATCTTCACTTTTTCTAAACCTGCGTCTTCGGGCTTAGCGTAAACAATAGTGCTTTCGTCATTGCTCTCGGCAATTATCTTAATAGTCAAGTCATCGCTTTCAATCTTAATCTCTTTAAGGTTATGCTCTTTAACGAGCTTACAAAGGCGCTCAACTTCATTTACAAGGTTATCCATAATTAAACTGTGCACTCCTAAAATATTCATTTTATTATATCATTTTTTTTTAATAAAGTAAAGGGATATTTTTTCATATCCGCAAAATATACGCTCATTTAAGGAAAAATTCTCTAAAAACAGGTTCAGTTTATATAATTCAAATATTATTTCCTTTGAAATTTATAAAAATAATTATCTTTTGCCCCTTGACAAATATAATAATTAGTGATATTATTATCAAGATAGTTAAGAATTTGGAGGAAGCAACAAATGTTTAAAAAACACGCTATTTTTATACTTATGATATTTGCTTTTTTGACGGTTTTCTCATTTGCACAAGAGGAGCCAAAATTTACGCAAGAGCAAAGAAATGACGGCATAATACAGATGAAAGCTGCTGCCGCTAAACTCAAAAGAGATATGACCAGAGCCGAAGTTGAAGAAATTTTAGGCAAAGCTACATCTAAAACCAAAAGGGGGAAAGATATTTACCTCTTTGACGGCGGAGAATGGGTGGAGGTTAACTATTACACAGTGGTATCCGGCATGAATGAAAGCAGCAAAGTAGAATTCGTTAACAAATACGGTATGGATTTGCTGCAACTAAGGTCGGGTTATCTTTATGCATCGGTTTTTAATTTTCCTCTCTTTATTGATAGCAAAGAATTTTTGCTTTCAAACAAAATTTTACACCTAAACGGCAATACCAGCGAATCTTATGCTACAGACAATATATATCTTTCCGCGCAAGATATTGAAAACGCATTTGGAGCAAAAATAAATTGGGACATAGAAAAGCAGAAGCTATTGCCTGTACCGGAATATGCATCATATGTTTTAGCAGATTACGCTATTTATGCATCAAATATTGCAGATTTTCCTGTTTTTATTGATGACGCAGAGCTTATAATGGCTAACCCTATTTTAATTTTTAACGATACCATATATCTTCACTTGGAAGAGATTTCGGAGCGTTTTGAGATAAAAATACAGCACAACATGCACAATAATCAACAGCCGACAAATATTTTTAACGAAAAATATAAGGCAATAGCTACCGATGTTACTATTTTTATCGATAGCAAGGAGTTTTTAACATTTAATCCTACAGTAACCATAAACAATAAAATATATCTTCCTGCCGATGAAGTTGAAGAGATTCTTGGCATGAAAGTCTATTATTATGCAAAATATAAGCTGTTA
>JGI994J12354_10000771_pt1 | contig 32216 bp, 36 predicted proteins | sample IntmicLarv3ML3BL_FD_12354 | JGI IMG/M metagenome (IMG submission 12354) | reverse complement strand
GGTTTGAAATATTTCGTGAAATTTTGTGGGAGAGGTGATGAATGCAAAAGACAAAAGAAACCGCGTATGTGTTACAACACGCAAGTGATGGACATAAAAAGCGGAGGAATGGAGAAGTGCCGCATGCATCAGTATCGCATACAGCGCACACAACGCTGGCGCAAGATGTTTTGCAATTGCTGCTCAAAATTGCGGTGATATCACTGGCATTGGTATTGCTGTTCACGTTCGTATTCGGGATATACCGGTCCACAGATATTTCGATGAAGCCCGCAATACAAGATGGCGATTTGGTCATCTATTACAGGTTCGACAAAAGCTATGTGGCCTCGGACACCATTATTTTAGAGTGCGATGGTGAAAAACAGGTTCGAAGAGTGGTTGCAGTAGCGGGGGATGAAGTTGATATTGTCGAAGGTGGACTGATGATAAACGGCTCATTGGTTCAAGAACCCGATATATACGAGGAAACTTTGCATTATACTGATGGAGTTTCGATGCCGCTTACGGTGGAACCCGGAGAGGTGTTCGTGCTGGGGGATGGCCGGCAAAGCTCCGTTGACAGCCGTTTGTATGACGTGGTGAACGTCAAGGATACTTTTGGCACAGTTATGGCAGTTATCAGAAGAAGAAACATATAAATTTTAATTCAAAACGGAGGAAGAAAAAATGAAAAATTTCAAGAAAATCTTGAAGATGGCATCTGTGAGCATGATGCTTGTCGCGTTGATGGCGTGCTCAATGTTTATGGTATCGGCAGCGCCTGCTGTTGACGAATTGAACACAGGCGGAACGGCCGCTGATCCGGCAGGGGCATTGCTGCGAAAGGTGTTGGAGCTGCCTGTTGGCGTTAATGTGCCGGCATCGACATTTACGTTCAAATTCGATGCGGTAACTGTTGATGGAATTGCCAATGATGATACTAATATGCCTGAAATTGAAAACAAAACAATATCGTTTACCAGTTTTGACCCTGCCGGTGCCTCAGTGCCCACAGATGTCGCTGTTGACACAGCAACGAAACCCGGTGTTGTTATTGTGTCAAAAGACTCTGCTGCTGACATTTTGAGCACTCCTACTCCTACATGGCCTCACGCCGGCGAGTATGTTTATACTGTAACAGAGGTAACCGGAACTGAGGATATCAATAGCGGAAAAATGACATATTCCACAGAGTCATATCAGATGACGGTTTATGTTGTGAATGAGATTGATTCGGGCAGTTTTACAGGTGATTATTATGTTAGAGCCGTTGGGTTCAAAAAATTAGTTGACTCAACGATGGAGAAAGCTGACCCTGTTTTCACAAACCAATACAGAAAAACAACCGAGCTGGAAGTCAGCAAGGAAGTTGAAGGCGACTACGCAGATACCACGAAGGATTTTAATTTTGTTATCACAATGGTTAAGTCTCCGCTTGAAACGACCGCTGATGCTTCAATAAAATACACCGGAAAAGTTTATGATAAAGATGGTGCTTTGTCACCTGAGGTTGCATTTGATGTGGAACACGATGGCATGAATTTGACCGGAACATTTAAGCTCAAGCATGGTCAGTACATCGTGTTTGAAGGCCTCCCCGCCGGTACAACATATACATTGTCGGAAGATTTGACTGCTGCGAATGAGAAGCAGTACACACCATCAGTAGGTTTGACTGTTAACGGTGATGTGCCCGGTGCGGGTGTAGGGGCAATTGTTAATGCTGATAGAGTATTTACCATCGGCGGCACTACACCTATCAACTTGGGTGAAGGCGACAACTTTGCGGATTGGACAAATACTCACGCAGAAGTTAATCCCACAGGTATTTTGCTGAACAACCTCCCCTTCATTCTGCTGATATTGGCAGCGATTGGCGGATTTATTTGGTTTGTTGTAGCAAAGAGAAGAAAAGCCGCCAAATAAGTGGTTTTATTCTATGCAATGGCTAATAAATGGCGTTGATAATGTAAAAGACTGTCATTCTGAGCACTGCGGGCACATTATCCCTTCTCAAAATTATATACCAAGCATTGTGCCCACGCAAAAACGCCGAAGCGTTTTTGCGTGTGTGCAACGCTTGTTTAGAACTCGAGGAGGGCTAATGCACACACACTTCGCTGCGCTCAGGATGACACTATAAGGATTTGAATGAAACGTTGGGAAAAAACCGGAAAAAAGACCGTGGTAGTTATGGACAGTATCGTAAACTTAGTGGTGCTGTTCATACTACTGTTGTTGTTGCTTTTCGGCGGTTATGCACTTTGGGATTCCGGGCAGATATATAAATCTGCGGGAGCCGATGTGTACAGCATGTACAAGCCAACCGCCGAAAACACTCTGTCTTTTGAGGACCTGCAAGCCGCCAATTCGGATGTTTTTGGATGGCTTACGGTTTATGGTACGCAAATTGACTATCCATTGGTACAGGGCGGGACCAACAGCAAGTATCTCAACACAAATGTTTTGGGAAAATACGCTATATCCGGAAGCCTGTTTTTGGATTACAGTAATTCTCCCGATTTCTCCGATTTCAACAGCTTTATCTATGGTCATCATATGGAAAAAAATGTAATGTTCGCAGAAATTGAGTATTTTGCGGATGCCGCGTATTTTTTCGGGCATAGATATGGGAATTTGTATTATGATGGCAAGGATCATGGTGTGGAGTTCTTCGCGTTTTTGGCAGTTGATGCATATGACATGTCGGTTTATGATGTGGCTGTTCCCGAGACGAGAAGTCAGCAATATTTGGATAATTTGCTGGAAAAAGCGAAAAATGTCAGGGAAATAGACATTACAACCTCTGATAAGATTGTGTTGTTGAGCACCTGTACATCTGAAAGCACCAATGGCAGACACATTTTGGTGGGTCGCATTGACGAAAATCTCTATCAAAATGAGTTTGAGGAGACCATAAAGAAAACCGATGGCGGTTTCAAAAAAGGTACTTTGGCGGATTCCGGATTTATGGCGCTGTTGAAGCATTCGCCAATGTGGCTTTGGATTTTGTTAATAGTGTTGCTGTTAATACTTGCGCTGGTTGTCTATGACAAGGTGCAAAAAAGGCGGGCACGGTATAAGCAGAAGAGGAAGATGGCGCTGTCGGATGAGTGCGAAAAAAAGAGTTGACAATGTAAAAGGCTGTTATTCTGAGCACTGTGGGTATATTATCCTTTCTCAAAATTATATACTAAGCGTTGTGCCCACGCAAAAACGTATCCGCGTTTTTCGAAAGTGGGGGTCGATGTCATTCTGAGCTTGCGAAGAATCTTTAAAATCTGTAGAGCTTTAGAAAAACGCGAATGCGTGTGTGCCAATTGATGACATTGCTGTCCTCGTTTCAAATTCGAGAAGGGTCAATGCACACATAAGAACTTTCGCTGTGCTCAGGATGACACTAAATCAACGATAGTTAGCATTCCTTATCCGATTTGCGCTCGAATTAAATTCATTAAAAAAGAAGAAAGGAAGATTATGAGCAGAATACAAAAAAATATATTGGCTAAAACAAGTCTGTTGTTTTTATTATTTCTGCTTTGCTTTGCGGCAAATGGTGCGAAAGTGTATGCAACAGACATGAATACGGTTTCTACCCGCTTGCGGATAACGCAGGTGTTCCTTTCGGATGATAAGCCGGTGCCTGATGATAAAATGTTTGTGTATGAGCTTTCCCCTTTGGAATTCGACATTCCGATGCCGGATGATACCGCGGGAAATGTATACAGGCTGATGATTGAGGGAACCCAAAGCATGGAAACTGCCGAGCTGGTTTTCAATCACGCAGGAATATATAAATACAAACTCATGGTGTCGGAGTCAAACAACACTGATGATTATGAATACGATGACCGCGAATATACCATCGAGGTGTATGTGCGTAATACCAATGATGGACATCTGTCGGTTCCGGAATTTATTATTCGGAATCAATCGGGGTCGAAATCGGAGGAGCTGACATTTAGTTATGCGTTGAAAAACATCGAGGGTGACCCCACTGGTTCTTCTGACCCCACTGTCCCAAGCACCGGCAAACCTGACGACGGTGACGATGGCGGCGGCGGTGAAACGGTTCTTACCGGCCAGGATATTCAACGAATATTCTTTGTTGCGGCTTTGTCGATTTTCTCGTTCTTTATTTTGTTGATAGCAAAAAGAAGAAAAGACGAGGAAGAGGAAATAGAATCAAATATATCCGCGAATCGATAAAAACATGATGGTTGTGCCGCTTCTTGGTGTGACTGACATGTTTTTATTCTTGTGTAAAACAATAAAATTACCCCCGCCGTTTGTTTGGCGGGGGTAAAAAAATGTTGTTGGCTGAAAGGCTTCAGCGGGAACGGTTTGCCATAGTCATGCGTTCGGCGATTAGCTTCATTCGCGGATACGAATATTCGAAAAAGTCGTACATAGCCTTGCACAAGCGATTGTGACTTAGCTGACCATTTTCAAAAGGCTCGCGATTTCTGCGACAACCGCCGCGGCATAGAGAATACCATTTGCATCCGTTGCATTCCGGCGAAATATGTTTGGAAATGCGGGTGAATTCGCTCATTGCCGCCGATGTGCGCAGCTCTTCAAAGCTGTGGGTCATAACATTACCCAGCCGGTACTCGTCAAGACAGTAAAAATCGCAAGGGAATACTGTTCCGTCGCCCTCAATCAAAAAATATCCTTGGCAAAATCCGTTGAGACTGCATGCTTCCGGCGGGTATCCGGCGACCATGTCAATGTAATTGTCAAATGTGCGAATGCTCATGCTCTGCGGCGTGAACAGGTCGCGGCTCCATAAATCAAAGGTGATTTTCAGAAAAACGGCATAATCATCGGGCAAAAGTGTGTAATCGTGTATTATTTCTTCCTCTCCCAAGGGGTTGAAGCAGGATACGAACTGTACGTACCGTACCTGCTGCTCTTGCATAAAGCGGTAAACCTGTTCCGGATGCTGCGCCACCTGCTTGTTCACTACACAAAGGACGTTGCAATCCGCGCGGTGGGTTTTTAGCAACCGCATTGCTTCCAGCGATTGTTTCAGCGTTCCCTCGCCGTCCGCTGTGACACGGTGGCAGTTGTGCAGACGGGCAGTGCCGTCGATTGAAATGCCGGTGAGGAATTTGTTTTGTGCCAAAAATCGCGCCCAGTTTTCGTCCAGCAGTGTGCCGTTGGTTTGGAGCGTGTTTATTATGTTTATTCCGCGGGTGTTATATTTTTTTTGGAATTCAATCAAGGATTCGAAAAAAGAAAGGCCTGCCAGTGTTGGTTCGCCGCCCTGAAAGCCGAAAACGCAATATTCATCGGCTGTTTCAAGCGCGTTGCGGGTAATGGTTTCCAGCACATCGAGTGTCATCATGCCGTATGATTCGGACACGCGATGGGTCGCGAGGTCGCGATAAAAGCAGTAATCACATCGCAGGTTACAAAGACCGGACGCGGGTTTTATCAGCATTGTTACAGGGGGCAAGAGGATTCCTCCTTCAAAAATGTTTGATGATTAATGGGTTTTTATGGCACAAAGTATAAGGAAAATACATTTTTTTACACTTTGTAAGAAAATCGTTCGGCAAGTCGTCCTAAAAGGCTCATGGGAAGGATTTTGCAAATTGCGGAGGTGAGCTTTCCGTATTTTCTGTAGAAAAGATTAAACAAAAAATACGGTTTTCTTTGTTTTGGGTTCGCAGGAGTGCGCCGCAGTATGTTTTTGAAAGAATAAAATTGCTTGTACATGCGAAGATATCCTTTATACAGCTCATCTTTGCTGATATTTTGCGGCTTATACACTACATGTGCGGTGTTATAATGGGACAAATCGCGGTCGATAATTCGCCCCGCCGCTTCCATGCATTCATGTAGTCGGGTGCCGGGATATGGTGTTAAAATATGCGATGTCAGGGTTTCGATTTTATTTTTTACAAGCCAGTCAAGCGTGTTTGCAAACACCTCCGGTCCGTCGCCGTCAAGCCCGAAAACCATACTCGCGTTAATCATAATTCCGCGTTTGTGCAGCTCATAAACCAGGCGGTCATATTGTTCGGAATGGTTGTCCTTGTTGACCTTGGCGAGCGCTGCGTTATTCACTGATTCAAAGCCGATGAAAAGACTTTGACATCCTGTTTTCACCATGAAATCAAGCAAATCCAAGTGGTTCAGTATTTTTGTGGTAACTGCCGCATTCCATTTCAGATTCATGCCGTCCAGCTGTGCGAGCAGTTCATGCGTATAATTCGGGTCGCCGATAAAGTTGTCATCCACAAAATAAATGTGCCGTGTATTCAATGACCGGATATCGCGGAGAACATCTGGAATGGGTCGCCGGACATAAAACCGATGCTGGCAGCTGTTGTAACAAAAATCACAGCGGCAGGGGCAGCCGCGGCTTGTGGTGACGACATTTGCGTACAGATATTTTTTTCTGTCAATCTTGTCATATGCCGGTGAAACGATTTCACTTCCGCAAAATTCTCCGGTATCTTGATAGACCTTTTGCAGTTTTTTTGCGTCGGCGTCGGTGAGGATTTTTGCCCAAACACGTTCGGCGGCACCGATACATATCGCGTCAAAATGAGAAACGCATTCATCGGGGCTGCATGTAATGTGAATACCTCCGGCTACAACGGGAATGTTGCGGCTGTTAAATTTTTTGGCAATTTCACAGGCGCGCGGGAAAACGTCCAAGGTGACGGTGATGCCTACTATGTCCGCGGGATAGTTGAATGGGATTTTTTCGATATTTTCATTCACTACCAATGTTTCGTGGCTTGTTGGGGTGAGGTTTAGCAGGGTGAAAATCCCAAGCGGTGGAGACATTTGAGTTTTTAGGTCGGTATCCATTGGGCGTTTGTTCATTTTTGGTTGTATCAGTAAAATTTTCATGAGATTCACTTTCTTTCGACATGGTTGCGGCTATTTTTTGCCGCACAAAATGAGATATATCAAGTCTGCAAGTACAACTGTAGTCCAGTTTATTGTGATGAACAGCGTGAATTTGCTTATGATTTGCGAGGGGTCAATCAAAATAATCACAAAAAACACGGCGATTGCCGCCAGCGCCAGAATTACTGAAACGGCAAGGGTTTTTATCAATATTGTGGTATGATATTCGTCATATGGCTTGTGCTTGAGTAACAGCAGTGCCACAACTATGGCGGTCAGCGCAATAAGCACATAGGCAATGTACCGATGCCCGCCGTGCATCAAAAAGGAGTCCCATATGTTGGCTTCCTGCCCGGCTTGGGATTGCAGGTGTTCTGAAAATGCGAGAAAAATCATGCCGTAAAACAATGAAAACGCGCTGATTCCCACAGCGTTTGTTATCGGATGTCTAAAAAAGCGGTTCATTTTTATGACCATTCCTTTCTTTTATGCCGGTGGAAACTTTGGAGCAGTCTCGCCGCAGCGGAATTTAGGTTTTTCAAACCCAAAAGACTCCCAAGCTTTAGCTTGCATTTCCATACTTACACTACTCAAATTGAAAGATGTCTTCTATTGTCAACTCGAAATATTTCGCTAAATGATGCGCGAGCCATATGGAAGGGTCGTATTTTCCGGTTTCGATTGCGTTAATTGCTTGCCGTGAGACATTGACGATTGCACCCAGTTCCTTCTGCGTCAGATTGTGCGACTCACGAAGTGCTTTAACTTTATTTCTCACTATATACCTCCTATGTGTAAGGTTCGCTTTACACATAGGATAACACAAATTTTCATCCGTGTCAAGTAAGCCTTACATTTTTGTTATATTTGGGATTAAGAACGTGGCAAATAGTCAATGTACAAAGAGCAGTGATAAAGTGAAAGTCTATCATTCTGAGCAAAGCGAAGTGTGGACACATTAGCTCTCCTCAAAATCATATGCCAAGCGTTGTGTCCACGCAAAAACGATTCGGCGTTTTTCTAAAAATAGAGCGAAGCGAAGAATCCTATTCCCAACCACAAAAAACACCCGCCATCTTGAGCACCTCCGCCCCGCCGTTACGGCAACAAAAAGCCGTCCTCCTAAACACGGTGAAAAATCTTAAAGATTCTTCGTACCAGTTAGGAGGACAGCTTTATGCTTTAATGGTCGGCTTTTGAAATGTGCTGTTTATTTTATTCCAAGTAATGACGTGTTTTTTTGTATAAACGGAGTGAGTGCCCGGTAAAGCATTGCGGTGATTATACAGTTCAACAAAGGTTTTCCGAAGTTGAACGGCACTATATACGGCATTAAATCTATTACCACATGCATTGGAGTGTTCAAAAAGCGCACAGTTACGATAAGATTCATGAATATCATGGTTATTACTACCGATACCACTCCGATTGCCATGCCTGCGAAGGTGAATTTCCATTTTTTGAAGTGAATGTGGAATATGCCGACGATTACTACAAGAAGCGCGGAGGATACAAAATGCATGACAAATCCCCAAAGCTGGTTGCCGTTTGGTGTCAGGAAGGCTTGCAAAAATGATACAATGGCGAGTGAGGGTAACCCATAAAGAGGGCCATAAATCATCGAAATAATCAACACCGGTACATCGGCGATATCATATTCCAAAAACCAGATTGGGGGCGGCATTGCGATGCGGAACATCAGCACAGTAACAACTCCTATTGCGCTGAGCATTGCGGTGACGGCTGCGCGTACCAGCCGCGTGTGAAAATTTTTTGATGGCATTTTGCGGTCATTCCTTTCGTTTCAGGAAAAAAAGAAACCCTGTGGTCACAAAACCACAGAGCGATCGTACACAGCAATAACACTGTGTATCTTCTTTCGTCCGGACTATACCGTCGGCTTCGGAATTTACCGAAATCAGCAGGAATACTCGATATCACGAGTATTACAACCGCTCGCGGGCTTGTCGCTCATATTTCGGAGCGCTTTACCGCCGGTGGGGAATCACACCCCGCCCTGAAGATGTTTATTATTTCTGATATTATTTTATACCATATGCTTCAATATGTCAATGCTTTATTTCAAAGGGAGAGGACACGGCGCGTTGATAATGTGAAAGAATCTTTTTACAATGGCATTTAAGTTCCTTCGCGCCAGTCAGGATGACGCTGAAATCAGCGCTATTTGTCCTCTCCCTGAGAATTTCCCGAATTGGGAGTTTATGTATTGATTTTTGCTTTGGTATATGATAAAATGAAAAGAAGTACAACTATTATTTATGAAGAAAGAGTGATACATATGGCAAGATACGGAAAACGTTTTCCCATGAACAATGTGGATATGAATTATGTCGCGTCCGCGGTAGGGGAGTATATGACAAATGAAGGATTCAAGCTCGTAGATTATAGAGGGCAGCAGGTTTGGAAAAAAGGCGTTGGCCTTTTGACCGCACCGCAGTATTTGGTGATTTCATTCTTCCAGGATGAAGTTATCGTTGAGGCTTTCTTGCGGTTCGCTTTGTTCCCCGGTGTTTATGTTGGCGAAATGGGCATTGATGGCTTTTTTGGAGCGGTTCCGAAATCGCTTCTCAAAACTCGCGTACAAGCGGTGGAGGCTTATCTGGTTTCTATCATCCAATACCAGCAAAACGCTTATGCGGCTGCCGCTCAACAGCAATCGCCGCCGGTTCAATAAATCGGGGCGCTATACTTTACAACGGTATTAAGAAGGGGTTATTTTATATGAACAACGCGGATAAAACGATGGACAAGGTGGTTGCGCTTTGTAAAAACAGGGGGTTTGTTTTCCCCGGTTCGGAAATTTATGGCGGACTTGCCAACACTTGGGATTACGGACCGCTTGGCGTTGAGCTTAAAAACAACGTCAAACGCGCTTGGTGGAAGAAGTTTGTGCAGGAAAATCCGCATAATGTTGGACTTGACAGTGCTATTTTGATGAACCCAAAGGCTTGGGTCGCGTCGGGGCATGTCGGGAATTTTTCCGACCCGCTGATGGATTGCAAAAGCTGTAAGACCCGTCACCGCGCCGATCATTTGATTGAGGCGGTTGGTGCTAATCCCGCGGGATGGGATTTTGTGCGGATGAAGGCTTTTATTGATGAGCAGGGCATTAATTGTCCCGATTGTGACGCGCACGATTTTACCGATATCCGCACGTTTAATCTTATGTTCAAAACCTTTCAGGGTGTTACCGAGGATGCCAAGCATGAGCTGTATCTCCGTCCCGAAACTGCGCAGGGTATTTTTCTTAATTTTGTATCAATTCAGCGCGCTTCCCGCCGTAAGATTCCATTCGGCGTTGCACAAATCGGAAAGAGCTTTCGTAATGAAATTACTCCGGGTAACTTTATATTCCGCGTGCGGGAGTTTGAGCAGATGGAGCTTGAATTTTTTTGCAAGCCGGGTACTGATTTGGATTGGTTTGCGTATTGGAAAGATGCTTGCAAGAAGTGGTTGCTGGGACTTGGCATGCGCGATGGCAGCTTGCGGTTGCGTGACCATGATGCGGAGGAGTTGTCGCATTATTCCAACGCTACCACCGATTTTGAGTTTGAATTCCCGTTTGGTTGGGGCGAATTGTGGGGTATTGCCGACCGCACCGACTACGATTTGAAACAACATTCCGAGCATTCGGGGCAACGTTTGGATTATTTTGACCCCGAATCCAATGAGCACTATACGCCTTATGTTATCGAGCCGTCGCTTGGTGTTGACCGTGTGTTGCTGGCTTTCCTTTGCGACGCTTATGATGAGGAGCTTGTGGACGCTGAAAAGAACGACACCCGTGTTGTGCTGCGGTTGCATCCCGCACTTGCGCCGTTTAAGGCGGCTGTTCTGCCGCTGTCCAAAAAGCTTGGCCCAGATGCGGAAAAGGTGGTTAATATGCTGACACCGCATTTCATGGTGGATTATGACGATTCCGGTTCTATTGGTAAACGTTATCGCCGTGAGGATGAAATTGGGACGCCGTTCTGCGTTACCTTCGATTTTGACAGCTTGGAGGACGGTTGTGTCACCGTGCGCGACCGCGATACCATGCAGCAGGAGCGCGTGGCTATTGATTCGTTGGTGGCGTATTTGACTGAAAAGATTGCTTATTGACAATCATTTAGGAAGTGAAAATTAATGAATATTTGGCATGATATTTCTCCGGAACGTATTTCTCCGGAGGAGTTTGTGGGGGTTATGGAAATTTCCAAGGGCGGCAAAAACAAGTATGAGCTGGATAAGGAAACGGGGTTGCTGCGGCTGGACCGTGTGCTGTTTACTTCAATGCATTATCCTGCCAATTATGGATTTATTCCGCTCACATATGCCGACGACCATGACCCGCTTGATGTGCTTGTGCTGTGCTCTGAGAGCATCGCGCCGATGACGCTTGTCAATTGCCGTCCCATCGGGATGCTGCGTATGATTGATGATGGACAGGCGGATGAAAAGGTCATCGCTGTTTGCTTGGACGACCCGTTTTACAACTCTTATAACGATATTGACGAGCTTCCGCCGCATTTGTTCGCTGAAATTCGCCATTTTTATGAGGTGTATAAATCGCTGGAGCACAAACAGACTGTGGTTAAGGAAATTGAAAACCATATGGTGGCTATGCAAACTATTGAACGGTGTATGGAGCAATATCAGGAAGCTTTTGGGAAGTAGACTTTAGATGGCATGAAATAAAAAGGAGTTCGGATGATCGTCCGAACTTCTTTTTGTTATGTGAATTAAGTGTGGTACATATATATTGACTGCGTCACACCCCAAGGCGCCAATTTTTCATCAATTTTGATAAACCCGTATTTCTCATAAAAATTCACCAAGTCACTGTAAAGATACACTTTATCGAATCCAATTGTTTTCGCGTATTTGACAGCAGATGTGCAAAGCTTTTCGCTGATTCTGTTTCCACGGTATTGCGCTCCAACAAAAACAAAACCAATATAAGGTGTGTATGTGACATCTGGAATACTGCTTGTTTTTGACAAGGCGCAAAATCCTGTGATGGTATTATTTTCGAGAGCAACGAACACTCTTTCCCAATCTGAAAACCCATTGTTTTTCATACGGTTGGATAGATGTTTTCCTGTGGTTTCCCACGAGCAATTTTTAGCATACATTGCAACTTTATACCATAAGTGTTTATCATGATAAGTTAATGTCTTAATTTCCAAAAAACCACCTGATTCAATGAAGTTGAGGTCTATTGTCGACTTTTTATCACACTCGCGCAATCATTTCACGTGCCGCGTCCATTGCTGCAGGGCTGCCTTCACCATCAATAATACGGGCGAGCTCGCGGATTCTGCCATTTTCCTCCAGCCGCACGACGTTGGTGAATGTACGGCCGTCAGTTACATTTTTCTCGATGAGGTAGTGGCTGTGCGCTTGTACCGCAATGGTGGCGAGGTGGGTCACACACAGCACCTGCCGTCCGGCGGCGGTTTCGCGCAGCTTTTGTCCCACGCGCTGTGCGGCGTGTCCGCTGATTCCGGCATCTATTTCGTCAAATATCAGCGTGTCAATGTCGTCCGCATCCGCCATTACCGATTTAATCGCCAGCATAATGCGGGATAACTCACCGCCTGACGCGATTTTTGATATTGATTTCGGCGGTTCTCCGGGATTGGCGGAAATGAGGAATTCCACGTGGTCGGCACCGGTAGAATCGGGCTTACGTGGTTCCACAGTTACCTCCAGCCGCACGCCGGGCATTGCGAGAAAGGTGAGTTGTTCGCCAACATTTTCTGAAAAATCCTTCGCCGCTTTTTTGCGGGCAGCGGTCAGCTCCCCGGCACGTGTTTGCATTTCAATTTCCGCCTGTTGTACGGATTTTTTCAACTCGGCGGTACGTTCATCCGATAATTCGATATTTTCCAGCTCTTGTTCGGCATTTTCCATATATTCAAGCGCCGCCTGCTCATCTGCGCCGTATTTCGAAATTGCGCGGCGGATGGAGTCAATACGGTTTTCGGTATGTTCTAGCGCATTTGGCTCAAAATTAAGCTCTGACAACGCGTCGCGTAACTCTCCGGCACATTCCTCCAGTTCGCAACGCGCGCTTTGCATGCGTTCGCTAAGGCCGGACAGCCCCGGTATGTACCGTTCGGCTTCACCGATACAGCGAATGGCGTTGTACAGCATGGACACCACGCCATCATAATCATCCCCGCCCGACAACGCTTCCCGCGCTTCGCCCAGTGATACCGCGATTTTTTCGGAATTGCGGTACATTTCACGGCGTTCAGTAAGCTCGTCCATTTCGCCGGGCTTCAAGTCGGCTGTGCGGATTTCATCAATCTGATAACGCAGCATATCAATGCGCCGCGCTTTTTCGCCCTCGTCCATGCCGGTTTGTTCCAGCTCGCGGGACAGCTCCCGCCATTTGCGATAGGAGGCGTGGTATGCCGCGCGAACCCCGGCGGTATTGCCCATGCGTTCAAGATAATCAAGGTGGCGTTCGGGGGAGAGTAGTGCTTGATTTTCATGCTGGCCGTGGATGTTGACAAGCAGCCGCCCGATATCCCGCAGCAGTGATACAGTCACAGGCTGCCCGTTGATACGGCAGCTGCCCTTGCCTTCGGCGGAAATTACGCGCTGGACAAGGATGTTGCCGTCCTCGTCCGGCGAATATCCCATCTCCTCCAGCTTTTTTTCGCATGCCGCAGAAACGGTGGAAAACACCGCTGTAACCTTGGCATTATCGCTGCCGGTACGTACTATATCGCGGCTGGTGCGTTCGCCGAGCACGGCATTGATTGAGTCTATGACAATAGACTTTCCCGCGCCGGTCTCGCCGGTCAGCACATTAAGTCCGCGTTCAAAATCTATGCCGGCCTTTTGAATGACCGCTATGTTTTCAATATATAATCCAGAAAGCATATCAAAAACCGTACCTTTCCTTTATCTTTTCAGCAATTTTTTCAGTTCCGAAGCGAGGTCAATTGCCATGTTCTCGCTCTTCATTACACACAAAAACGTATCGTCGCCGGAAATTGTACCCACAATATCGACACGTTGTAAAGCGTCAATTGATGCGCATGTGGCGTTCGCCATGCCTGCGAGACATTTGACCACCACGATGTTCCCCGCATAGTCAACATTTATCGCGATTTCGGCAAATAATGAGCCAAATTTCGAGGAAACCTCGCCGTCCTCGCGCCCGGCAACAGAATACCGGTACATACCGGTGCCTTCCATCACCTTTATCAGCCGCATTTCGCGGATGTCGCGGGATAAAGTTGCTTGTGTCGCGGTGAATCCGTGCTCCGCAAGCCGGTGTTGAAGCTCCTCCTGCGTTCGTATGCTTTCATTGTGTATGATTTCTAAAATTTTCGCGTGTCTTTTGGCTTTCATTCCCGTGTTCATCTCGCTTTCATCGGCGGGTGGTTAATTTTTGGTTCAGTATATCATAAAACGGCGCTTCCTTGAGCTTTATCAGCCCTGCTGATACTGCCGAGCGGGTGACTGTTATAATGTCGCCGGGTTCCAGCTGTACACTGCGTTCACTGCCATCGGCAGCAAATGCTTCGCCGTCAACGGTGGCAAATGCTTCGGCGGATGCGGTGTTTCCACAAACTCGCAGCGATAATTTTGTGTCCGCGTGAAAAATGTATGACCGCGCGTACAACGAGTGGGGGCAGATGGGAGTGACCAGCATACAACTTAATCGCGGGTCGGCTATTGGGCCGCCTGCCGACAGCGAATATGCTGTGGACCCTGTCGGAGTGGCGATTATAACACCATCCGCACGGTATGATATTACCTGTTCCTCGCCGCTGTCTATTTCAAGCTCCACCATATGTGACCGTACTGCGCGGGAAATTGACAGCTCATTTAACGCGCTTAATGAAGCGATATTAGCATTATTTCGTGTTATGGCAACATCCAGCATCATACGCTGTTCGATTTTATAATCGCCGGTCATCAGCTTGCTCAGCCGGTCAAGCTCGTCAAATTCCAGTCCCGCCATAAATCCAAGATGTCCGCAGTTTATACCCAATACCGCGCGACCAACCGCGGCGGCGCGTTTGGCGGTGTGAATCATTGTTCCGTCACCGCCCAAAACGACCACTACATCGCCCGAAGTCAGCAGCTCTGCATTTGCTGAATCGGGGAAGGAAAGTGATGCCGGCGGAAGAATTATTTGCGCGCCCATTGCGGACAGGTTTTCGCATACCTGCGTGGTTTGTGATTCGTTCACGGCTTTACCATTGGCTATGACTACAATTTTCATCTGTCCGCTCCTTTCAAACTATTGAAGGCATCGTTGACAGTCCCGGTTATATCCGGGTGTGTGTACGTTTCGTCTGAATTATAACGCATAAGCAGTAAATATTCAATGTTTCCGTCACCGCCGGTAATGGGGGAGAATGTGAGCGCTGTCACGCCGCAATTGAGCGCCGCAAAGCAGTCGATTACATTACCGATTGCGGTGATGTGAGCATGCGGGTCGCGAACCACTCCCCCCTTGCCAATAGCGGCGCGTCCGGATTCGAACTGTGGCTTGACAAGGCAAACAATGTCGGCAGCAGGGGTGAGAAACGGGAGTATATATTGTGCGATGAGGGTTACTGAAATAAAGGCGACGTCGATAGCGCAAAATTGTGCCGTTCCGTTCGGAATTGTGTCGGCCAAAGCGGGGGAACGAATATCGGTAGCTTCGAGGTTGCGGACACGCGGGTCGGCAACGAGGGTTGGATGAAGCTGTCCGTGTCCCACGTCAATAGCGTACACCGCTGTGACTCCGTGACGAAGCATACAGTCGGTAAATCCGCCGGTGGACGCGCCAATGTCCAACGCCGTGGCGTTTTGCAGGTTATAACAGCCGATTTCGATGGCTTTTTTTAGCTTGTGACCACCGCGTCCGACAAAAGCTTCCGCCGCCGAGCAGGTGATTTCATCCTGTTCGCTAACGGTTTGTGACGGTTTGGAGGCGGTTGTGCCGTTTACGAGCACTTTTCCCGCACGTATATATTCCTTGGCGTATTCGCGGCCGGATGCCAGTCCACGTGTAACCAACTCGGCGTCCAGCCGACGGTCAGTTTTTGTCATGGGGTACACCGGTTACTATTGCGGCCATTCCATCGGCATCCAAACCTACTTTGCGCATCCACGATTCCGGACGGCATACTGGTACAAAGCTATCAAGAGCGGTTATACGATAACTGCCGCAGAAGCCGCGTTCCAGCAGGCGGCTTCCTAAATATTCACCTGTACCACCGTTGCGTATGCCTTCTTCGAAGAAAAATATCTTTTTGTATCCCGCAATAATATCTATCAGCTCACCGTCAAGCGGTTTTATGCGATTAAGCTTAATCAGCGAAACCGGCGTGCCTGCGGATTTGAGTTGTTCTGCCGCCGTTAATGCTTCGGCAAAGATGCGCCCGTATGTGATAATGAGTGTGTCGCCGTCGGCGGCGGACAGTGTATAGGGCTTATAATCGGGTACATATTCCGCCAGCGATTCTGGCTGACCGCCGCGGGGATAGCGGACAGCGGAGATTCCTTTGATATCATATACCGCTTGGCGGAGGTTGATTTTAAGCTCGGCATAGCAGCAGGGAGAATATATTGTTATGCCGGGAATGGTGTTTAGAAACGCAACATCAAATATACCTTGATGAGTTTCGCCGTCGTCGCCGGTAATTCCGGCACGGTCGATGGCAAGTGTTATATTTTCGCCGATAATAGCGGCATCGTTGAGGATTTGGTCATAGCTTCTTTGTAAAAACGTGGAAAAAACCGCAAAAACCGGCAGGGAGTTATTATGTGCCAAACCTGCCGCGAATGTAACCGCGTGTCCTTCGGCGATACCCACGTCAAACGCGCGCTTGGGATAAAGCTCGGAAAACCGTTTCAGCCCTACATTATCGCTCATTGCGGCGGTAATGGTGCTGATGCGGTCATCATTTGCCGCAAGCTCGCATATTTCTTCACCAAATACAGCCGAAAATGATTTTGATGCGGGCGCGGCTATGCCGGTTTCTATGTTGAATCCGGAAACGCCGTGATAGATATCGGGATTGCGTTCCGCAAATTCAAAGCCCTTACCTTTCATTGTGGAAACATGCAAAACGACCGGACTGCCTATTCGTTTTGCGGCTTCCATACCTTTGACAAGGTTTTCAATATCATGACCATTCAATGGTCCGATATAAGCGTATCCCATTTCTTCAAAAAATTTACTTTGGTGATAAATCATGTTTTTCAAACTGACCTTCAACCCCAGGATACGGTCGTGAAAAAACTTGCCCACAAGTGGAATTGCGGCAAGTATATCGCTGAAAGTTGCCTTGAATTTCACGTATTTCGGACGTGCTTTAAGTGCGGCGAGGTGGCGGGCAACATATCCGACGTTTTTGCCGATTGACATGCCGTTGTCATTGAGTATTATGATGAGCTTATCCTTGCTGCGCCCTGCGTTGCTTAATCCTTCGTACGCCAGCCCGCCGGTCATCGCGCCGTCGCCTACTATGGCGATGACATATCCATCTTCACCAAGCATTGCTTTGGATTTTGCAAGACCGTTTGCGGCCGAAATCGCGGTGCTGCTGTGCCCTGCGATAAACGCGTCGTGAATGCTTTCGCGCGGGCTTGGGAAACCGGAAAGTCCGTTTTCCTTGCGCAGTGTGTCGAAAAGCCGCGCGCGACCGGTCAGCATCTTGTGAACATAGCATTGATGACCCACATCCCACACTATTTGATCTGTGGGGGTGCGGAACACTTTGTGCAATGCCACCGTCAGCTCCACAACACCAAGGTTTGATGACAGATGACCGCCGGTTTGTGATATTGTATTTATTAAGTCCTGCCGAATATCAGAGCACAGATGTTCCAGCTCGGGAATATTCATCGTTTTGAGTTCGTCAGGGGAATGAATCCGCTCTGCACAAACGCCGGCTGGCCCGGATGGGGTTGCCGCAGTTTCGTGTGGCATATGAGCACCTCCATGTTTAAAGCAATGTTTTGCTGAGAATTTTTCAAAGAAAAGTTCTCAATTATCCCGGAATAATAATTCCGACAAGTATACCAAGCAATACACCGCCGAGCACTTCAAGCGGAGTATGACCGATAAATTCTTTAAGCTCAATTTCATTAAATTCTTTGTCGGGTATACCGTCGCCATCAATATCGGCACGCTGGATTTCAATTTCGTTGAGATATTTGTTCAGCAATCGGGCGTGTAATCCCGCTTCCCGCCGTACGCCGATAGCGTCATACATCGTTACAAACGCGAATATTACCGATACCGCAAAACCCTCCGACCCCACGCCGTGAAACCGTGCCATAGCTATTGTCATCGCACATACCAAAGCCGAATGGGCGCTCGGCATTCCGCCGGCACCCCACAATCGCTCGGGATCAATTTTTTTGTTGAATAGGTAGTTGATAATAAATTTGAGCATTTGGGCGCAAAGCCACGCCAATATCGCGGCGGATAACACCCGATTGATAAAAAGTTTACTCAAAATCCACATACAAAAATCATGTCCTTAAATAAATTCAGCTTTTGCGATTTCCAAATACTTCGGCAAGTCGGCGTAACGCGTCGGCGCCTTCCCCAAAGGTGTGCAGTGCGCCAATTGCCGATGCAGTGCGTATATCCGCCAGCCGGCGGGCTTCATCTTTGCCAAGGAGGGTGACATACGTGGATTTTCCGTGTCCCGCGTCCCCTCCAATGGGTTTGCCAAGCTCCTCTTCGGTGGAAGTGACATCCAACAGGTCGTCAACGATTTGGAATGCGAGACCAAGCTGTTCGCCGAATTGCCGTGCTGCGGTTGTTTGTTCGGCGGTTGCGCCCGCGAGTATCGCGCCCATTTCACATGCGGCGGAAATCAACGCCATTGTTTTACCACGCTGTAAAAGCTCCAACACGGCAAGGTCAATTGCTTTGTTTTCGCTTTGAAGGTCGATAACCTGTCCGCCAATCATACCATAAGCACCGGCGGCGGTTGCCAAGCACCGGGAGGCGGCAAGCGCACGTTCCGGCGGAATCGCGGCATAACTTTCCGGCGCGAGCATAATTTCAAACGCGCGGTTAAGCAGTGCGTCACCCGCCAGCAGTCCCATGTCCTCACCATATGCGGCGAAGGTGGAAGGCCGGCCCCGCCGAAGCAGGCTGTTGTCCATGCAGGGCAGGTCGTCATGAACGAGCGAATAGCAATGAATTATTTCTATCGCACAGGCAAATGGTATTGCCGTGTCGGCATCGCCGCCGCACAAACGGCAAAATTCCATGACCAAAACCGGACGCAGGCGTTTTCCGCCGGCGGCACAGGCATAGTTCATGGCATCTATCACGGTAGATTGAAGTCCGTTCAGCGGGTCATCATTACCGCCCGCCGCAGGAAGCAATCGTGGAAGCGATTGTTCAATTTTTCGCAGGTGTTCCTCCATTATGGGGGAATAAAGGCTGATATTACTCATCGTCGGAATCCTCATTTGCTTTCGCGCCGCCGGCAGTATCGGTGGCTTCGGCAGAGGTCAGACGGGTAATTTTTTGTTCGGCGGAACGAAGAGCTTTGCCGCAAAATGCAGTAAGCCTGGTACCTTCCTCAAACAGCTTGAGAGATTCGTCCAGCGAACACCGTCCGCCTTCCAGCTTGGCAACGATTTCTTCAAGACGTACCATAGCTTTTTCAAAGGTCATATCATTTGCCATAATTATATTCACGTCCTTTTCGTCTGCTTTTGGGGTGTAACACCAGTGACCGAGCAGTCTATTACGCCATCGCTTACCCGCAATGCGAGCGTACAGCCGGGAGTTATGTCCCCGATGCCGCCAATGGCTTTGCCGTCGTGGGTTTTTGGGATAGCATATCCGCGTGCCAACACCTTGAGCGGGCTTAGTGCGTCCAATTTTGCGGCGGCTGCCGCCATGCGCTGTCCCGATACCGACAGTATGCGTGTGCCGGCGTGTGCCATGCCGCGCACTATATAATCCAGCCGCATGCCCTGTTCCTCAACAAAGTAGAGCGGGGTACTAAGACAGCGGCGGGAGCGGATTACGGTCAAATGGTGGGAGGCGGTGTCCACCGCTCCGCGTGCCGCGCGATGCAGCCGCCGGTGGGTTTGAGACAGGCCGGTGAGCAGCTGTTCGCTGTCGGGTACTGCCAATTCCGCCGCCGCAGATGGGGTAGGTGCGCGGAGGTCGGCCACAAAGTCGCAGATAGTGAAGTCGGTTTCGTGCCCTACTGCCGAAATTGTCGGGATGCTCATTCCCGCAACCGCACGGGCGACATTTTCATCGTTGAATGCCCACAACTCTTCAATAGAGCCGCCGCCGCGTCCGATTATTACAACATCGGCGGCTTTTGTGAGGTTGAAATGCTCCAGCGCCTTTATTAGCTGCGGCGGAGCACCATCGCCTTGCACCAGTACCGGTACAAACACTATTTCCGCGAGCGGATACCGCCGCCCCAGAATATTCAAAATATCACGAACCGCCGCACCGGTGGGGGAAGTTATCACCCCGATACGGGCGGGATATCGCGGCAACGGACGTTTGCGGGATTGGTCGAACAGACCCTCATCCTCCAGCCGTTTTTTGAGCTGTTCGTAAGCTACCTGCAATGCGCCAACGCCGTCCGGCTGCATTTCCTCAATATAAATCTGGAACGAGCCGTCTTTTTCATACAGCGAAATACGTGCGCGGATTATCACGCGCATACCGTTTTCCGGCATGAAGCTTAGCTTTGAAGCATGGGCGCGGAACATCACCGCGCGTACAAGAGCACCCTCATCCTTGAGTGACATGTACATATGTCCGGATTTATAGTGGTTGGTGAAATTGGAAATTTCGCCGCCTATATACACTGCCGCGAGGTTTTTGTCGCCTTCCAGCAGAGATTTTACATATTTATTCAGCTGGGTAACGGTAATGACTTTCATATCCGCATCCCCCTTTTTTATTCCGGTGTTTCGGCGGCAGGGATTATCTCGTCGTCAAAAACAGCCGGAGCGTTGCGGCTGATACCACCGAGAACACCATTGACAAACGCGCTGTCCTCGTCGCCGCCATAGCTTTTCGCAAGCTCAACGGCTTCGTTAATAGCCACACTTTCGGGGCTGTCCTCCAAATAGCGCATTTCAAATACCGCCAGCCGCAAAATGGCCATTGCCACGCGGGAGATGCGCTCCTTGCTCCATTTTTGCGAATAGTCGGCGATAAGCGCATCAACAGCGACGGAATGGGATTCCGCTCCCTCCGCCAATTGCAACGCAAACGCGCTGGCTTTTATGTCTCGCGCTTCGCCTGCCGCGTCGAGAATTTCCGAAATAGGTTCGTCACTAAATGACTTTTCAAACAGCAGTATAAAGGCAAGCTCACGAGCATCTCTCCGCGTCATAACTGCTAACATCCCTTCAAAGTAAAAATGTTTCCCCATAATACGACAACCATGAATATAAAGGAACCCTCCGCGACCCGGCGGAGGGCTCCGCAACGGCAATATGATTTCGGCGAGTTAGTCAGCGGCGGGGGCGGTTTCGCCCTGTACAACGCCGGCAATATGGATATTAACCTTGTTGACAGGCTTGCCTGTCATGGATTGTACCGCCACCTTGACGTCATGTTGAACCTTTGTGGCGGTATTTTGGATATGCGCGCCATTTGCTAAGTTGATATACACATCCAAAACGGTAATGTTATCGGTGTTTGTCACACGGACAGCTTTTCCGCTGGCCGTGCTGATAATACTGCGCAAATCTGTGGGGCGTTGTGCCATACCGGCAACGCCCTCCACCTCCAGCGCCGCGGTGCTGGCAATTGAAGCAATAACATCTTCAGAAATAATACAGCTTCCCTCCGAAGTTTTGCGTGTTCTTTCGTTTCCGCTCATGAGCAATCCAGTCCTTTCCATTGTCCGTCTAATTGGATCTATAGTATACCATAAAATTATTACATCGTCAATAATTAATGAAGATAAAAGTGTGGATAAACGAATGCTTGAAATGCCGTGCCATCATTCCAGCCTCCGAGCCGGGAATCTTCAGACAAGTCAATGGTTGCTTAGATGCTGCCGTTTGTAGAGATTGCGGGTCAAGCCCGCAATGACGAGGGGGATCATCGTCTTGTAAGGCAAGCCACGACCGCAATGACGAAAAGAACACCTTTTTATCACTCCCGAAAATAACCGCATGAACATCATTGCAAATGGCTCGTGTGCAGTCATTATAGCATAAACACAGAAACCTGCAACTGTTTTTTGTTAGTTTACTGTTACAATATTGACATTTTGTGCGACAATATTCGACTGGGAGGACACTATATCGGTAATTTGCACTGCCATTATCGGTGTAAGTCCCTCACACCGCACAACTATGCTGCATTTTTCGCCTTCTATGTAAACAACACAATCAGAAAACCCCTTTGCTATAATAAGGCTTTCAACTTTGCTTTCCTGCTCTACAGATGCCGCGATTGCTGCTCCTCTTGCCAGCGCTTCCTGCTGGATTTGCTCGTTGTTTTTGACATCACTTAACAAATCCTCAATAATATCCAGCGCTTCCTCCCGCGCCGCTTTGCGGTTGGCTCTCGCTTTCACAAAATAATCATCTGGATTCTCCTGTGCTGCGGTTGGTTCCGGGCTGTTGACATACTGCGAATCACCTAAGTTTTTGGTAGTGTCACCGGCGGTATCGCTGACGTTGTTATTTCCGCCGGTTGTCATCTTTGGTTCTCCAAGTGAAAAGTAATAGTTCAAATAAACTGCAGACCCCAGCGCGACCACTAATACCGCCAGCAGCAGTTGCTTTTTTCCCATAAATTGTTTCATGATGTAATCATACCTTTCTCGTTTTTTATTGTACAAAGTGGAATTTACGCGGATTTTGTTACGCAAACACGGCGGGCCGTTATGTTTAGGGCGGTTTTTACCGTATCGGTAACCCGCTGTTTGACATCGGCGTTGTCGCCGCCCTCGCATACCACAACCACCCCCCTTACTGTTGGTTGCAGCTCGGTTACAATAAGCCCCTGCCGCCCGTTTGCTGTGTCTACTAATATTACATTACTTTCGCTTCCGTCCCGCTGTGATACCCGGTCACTTTCCTGTTGGTGGTCGGAATTGATTTTTTGCTGGCTTGCGTATACATACTCAATACCGTTTTCCAGCGTTACCATCACCCGGCATATACCTGCGCCGTCAATTCCGGAAATTATTTCGCAAAGCCGCTGTTCGGTTTGGGTTATAAACTCCTCCGCTGTCAGCGTTTGCACCGTGGCGGCCGTCGGCTGGGATTTTGATTTCGGAAGCAGGCTTGATAACGCAATCAAAATAATTCCGGTTATGCCCGCCGCTATTATAATTTTTCGCCCGCGGTCGCTTTTTATTATCGCCGAGAGTTGTTCCGAAATGTTCATAGTGCTATAATTCACTCCTTTAAAATTTTATTTCGATTTTTATGCCGATTCCCAGAGTTTGTTCGGCTATCTCGCGGACTGACAATAACGGCGGATTGTTTTGTTTGTCCGGAAAAATAGTTATACCGTTGATATATATGCTGCCGGTTTCGTCGGTATCCATAGTTATTGTCACCTTTTTTATCAAAATGCCGCGCTCCGCCATCGGTTCGCGCAATATTTTCATTATTGCCGCTTCGGTTTGGGTACAGAGCTGTTCCGCTATTGTGCCGTTCAGCTCGTTGTTTGCCGCATGTGCGGGAGGTGTCGCGGGCGGGACGGCATTCATCAGGTCGGGCAGGCGGCTTAATGGGGTGAGCATACACACCAGAAAAAACGCGGCGGTGATTATCTTGAAGAGGTTTCCGGTGCTGTTTTTCGGGGTTGTCATGCCCAGTATTGTGCACACGAGCGCCGCCGCGCACAGGGATATTGCCCACGCGTTTATTGAATCCATAATAACAATGTCCTTTCTATGATATTCCGGAAACTATGGAGGTGGCGATGATCATGAAAACCGCGCAGATTGTCAGCACCGCTATGAGCAGACGCAGCACGCTTTGAGCCGCTTTGAAAAGAGCTGCCGCGGTGTTCAGCGAGAAGGTTTCCGACATCATGGTGCACACACTCAGTGTTAACAGCCACAGGATGCATTCCGCGAGCGGCGGAAGCACGGTCAACGCGGTTACAATGATGCCAAGCCCGCCGAGTGTGGATTTCAACAGGTTCAGACAGCTTTGCACCGTGCTTAACGCTTCACTCAGCGCGCCGCCCACTACCGGCACAAAGCTTCCGACCGAAAATTTCACCATTCTGCCGGTCACCGAGTCGGCGGTCTTGCCTATCAGCGATTGCACCGACAACAAACCGGCGAACAATGTCGCGCCAAGTCCCAGCATCCATCCGCAGGCTTTATTAATAAGCTCTCCCGCACTGCCCAGCCGGTATTCCGGCGCGATTGAGCCGGTCATTCCAAGTGCTAGCGAGGTTGTCATCAGCGGCACGATTACTCCGGTGGCAAGCAGGGATATAAGCTCGGCGGCAAATAGAACTATTGTCTGATACGATGCTGCGGTTGCCGGGTTGCCGGTTGATATCATTACACCGGCATACACCGGCACAAAGCTCATCATAAACACCGACACGCTTTGCGCCGATTCGCAAACCCTGCGTATACACTCCGACAGCGGCAGCAGCAGTGCTGTACAGATTACCAGCCCGCATACTGCTCCGAATACGCCGGAGATTGACTGCTCCTTGACTGTGTGACGTGTTCCGTCCACAAGCGCAAACAGCACTATTGACCCCATTAATATGCCCATTGACCGCATTGGGCCTCCCGACTGCGCGGCTAACAGGGCAATGAGGTTGTTAAGTACGTTGTTCGGGCTGATTGATGTAATGGAGTCGGGGGTTAGCTCGGTTATGCCGAGTTGCTCCAAAAACGAGCGGGTTTCGGTCGGTAAATCGTCCCATAATTCCTCTGCGTTGCTTGACCGCAGCTGTTCGCGGAACATGTCCTCCTGCTCGTTTGCTGATACCGGCAAAGATATAATCAGCATTAAAAGTATTATTAGTACAAGCTTTTTCACGTTTTTATAATGTCCTTTCTTTGGTGTTCCCGGTGTTTAGCGGGGCGGGTTACGAGGGCGGATGAAGATTCTTCGCAGGCTCAGAATGACAGTTGCGGTGTATTGACACATGCGGTTTTTGTAGGGCTCGGTGTTCCCGACGAACTGCATCTCTGACAAATCAATGGTTACGAAGGCTGGCGAACACTGTTTGCCGCTGCTGCGAAAGATTGCGGGTCAAGTCCGCAATGACAGAGGGGCGTCGTTTTGCTGCAACCCTAATGACCATTTGCTTTATCAACCATTAATCAAGGCTGTGGCGATTCGTGCTATTTCTTCGAACAGCGGCAGCGCAAGCAGCAGTAGTGAAACCTTTCCTGCAAGCTCGGCTTTTTCGGCGAGAGAGCTTTCGCCCGCGTCTTTGCAGGAGTCGGATGCTAATTGCGTCAGTATGCATACTCCCAGCGCTTTGAACAACACCGTTATGTATTCGCTTTGCTGTGATGTGGCGGACAAAAGCGAGTTTATTCGTGTGATAACCGGTGATATTTGGGTAACGATTACGCCAAGCACTATTATTCCCACACCCAAGCTTATTGCTATTGCCGATTCGGGGGTGTGCCGACGCAGCAATACCGCGAGAAACGCGGCGGACAGAATGAAGCCTATTATTGCAATCAGATTCATGGCGTTACAACCCAAAAACAGCTTTGACTGTGCGGAACAAATCGCTGATTTCCCCGACTATCATGCCAAGTACCACTATCAGCCCTGCTAATGTTGTCAGCATGGCTTGTTCTTCCCGCCCTGATTGCTTCAGCAGCTGGTTGAGTACCGCAACGATGATTCCCACCGCCGCTATTTTGAAAATTAAATCTACATCCATGTTTATGTCAATTCCTTTCCTCTTTATAGAAATAGTATTGTAAGTCCCAGCCCCGCGACTATCCCTAATGTTGTGTACAGCTTGCTTTTGTTTTCGCGGTCGGTCAGGGCAGACGCGGCACGACGGGCCATTATACTGTGATAGGATTCGCAGTGTGCCAGCTGGGCTTGCAGGTCGCTTTTTCCAAGCTCGCGGCCAAAACGGCTTATGAATTTCATATCCTGCGTGTTCATGCCGCAGTTTTTTGGGCTGATTTCTCTCCATACTATGTCCGGCGGGGCGGTTTCCATTCTCTGCGGCAGCTCCCGCAAAAATGTGAGCGGTGCCAGCTCGTCCCGTGCGGCGAGACGCGCCCATATTGTTTGTATCGGGGCTGCGGTATATTGCAGCTGTTCTGCCGTCAGTTCAATCAACCGCACCGCGGTTTCCAACGCCCGCGCCCGTCGGCTCAACGCCGCAGAAGCGTACAGCCCCGCACCCGCGCCGGTCAGAGTTATCAGCACAAGTCCTATTGTTTTCAGCAAGCAAATCCCCCGTTTCTACTATGCGGACGGCATGTCCGGGATTGTGCCGTCCTTCCAAAAAAATTACACGTTCAAATGCTCCCGCGGTCAGCGCTTCGCGAAGCTGCGGACGGAAAAGAAGCGAGGTTGCATCGGTGCAGTGCGCGGAGCATATGGCGGCTGTTCCGGTGTTAAGACCGTCCAAAATTGCCGATACCTCCGCGGATGTACCCAATTCGTCGAATATTATTACATCGGGAGCAAGACCGCGTACCGCCTGACGTATACCTTCGGCTTTTGGGTATCCGCGCAATACGTCGTATAATCCGCACTCGAATGCCGCCAGCTCACAACGCTCGTCCACAATGGTGACGCGATAACGTTTTCCGCTTTCGCCGTCGGCAAGATTGTGTGCCAAGTCTCGAAGCAGGCTGGTTTTTCCGCTGGACGGTTCGCCGCAGATTAGGGTGCTTTTGATATGTCCTGTGGTAATTAGTCGTGTCAGGTTGGCTGCACAGCCGTGATGCTCCCGTGCGATGCGGATGCATACTGATGTTATGTCGCGAACCGAGGTTATTGTGCCATTTAACTGTACAGCTGTCCCTGCTATGCCGATGCGGCAACCGTTTTTTGCGGTCACAAACCCTTGACACAACTCGTGCTGGTGGCTGTGAACCGAGTACTCACACGCTTTGTAAAAGCAGTCCTCCAGCGTTTGCCGTTCCGCCATAATTGTATCGGCGGATTGAGTCACGCTTCCCTGTCCGCTCCGGTTTACCATCCATTCCTGCGCCGGTGTTGATACCACAACCGGCCCTCCTGCGCGAATACGTATCTCCTGCGCGCGTTCCCGTATCGAGGCGGGCAGCTTTGTTAATATTGCCGCGAGTTCCTGCGGCAATATCGAGGTGGCACGGTCAAAACCATTAGTCAAGCTTTGTCATCCCTTCATATTGAAAGTCCGGTACACATTATATCTATGAAACAAGCTGTCAAAGTATTCCGGATTTGACGTGGAAGGCATATTATGGAATTGGGAAGGGGTTTTAAGATTCTTCGCTTCGCTCCAGAATGACGGGGATGTGGGGGCGTGGCAAGAGCAGAGCCCTTGCTCTATTTTAGAAAAATTATGAAGGGAAAAGATATAATGAACGCAAGTTTAATTGCCATTGTCATGCGGTCCGATCTTGGGAGCTTATTGGTTCGGGATTTGAACACAGGCGATGAGATTTTAGTGCTTACTCACGAGGCACGGAAGTTTTCGCCCGGTGACCGGGTCGCTGTTACTTACAGCGGTATGATGACTCACAGCATTCCGCCGCAAATTACCGCTTTATCCATTCGGAGGCTTAACACTCCGCCGATTCAACCCCCGGAGTCTGTTTCTGAAATGCGGGGAACTATTGTACAACAACAGGCCAATTTGCTGGTAATTCGTGACATGAATTCCAACCGATTAACACGAGTTGTATACCGTTATGCACATCATTTCTGTGTTCGGCAGCGGGTTCTTGTGCAGTATGATACTATCAAAATCGGCAACCCTCCAGAGGTTACCGCTACTGAGGTTTTTCCGCTCTGCTGATGTGCGAAAAAAGGCGAATTATTGCGTAATAACGAGATATATCGACAAAAACGTGTAAAAACGACTGTTTTTTGCAATTTTTGCATTTGACGTTCATATGAACGCGTGTTATACTCATTACAACGCAATAAACAGTCTATAGAACGCGTAAACAAGAAAGGCAGGTCATAAAAATGGAAGTAAAGAAGAAATCGGCGTGGAAGTTCATTGTCGCGGCGGGCGTGCTGGTTGCACTGTTGGTTATCGGGTTGTCCATGGTTGTAGTAGTACCGGCGGGAAGCACCGGAGTTATTGTTACATTTGGCAAGGTGTCAGAAACGGTTTTGCCGGAGGGCTTGCATTTTAAGGCCCCGTTTATTCAGCAGGCCGAGATTATTGTGAACAAAATCCAAAAGGAACAGGTTGAGGCGGCTGCTGTATCGAAGGATTTGCAGGCGATAAGCAGTGTTATTGCTGTTAATTACCGCGTGGGATTGGGTGAAAGCGCGAATATCTACAGAAATATCGGACGCGATTATCAGTCCGTAATCCTGCTTCCCGCTGTTCAGGAAAGTATGAAGTCGGTCAGCGCGAAGTACACCGCCGAGGAGCTTATTACCAAGCGCGTAATGGTCGGTGCAGAGATTAAAGAAACGCTGGAGAACAAGGTCAAGGAGTACGGTATTGTTATTGAAAACTTTAATATTGTTAACTTCGATTTTTCGCCGGAATTTAATCTTGCGATTGAGGCAAAACAGGTTGCTGAACAAAACCTCATTAAAACCCGAACCGAACAGGAGCAGGTAATAGTTATTGCCGAAGCAGAGGCGAAGAAAAAGATTATTGCCGCTCAGGCAGAGGCAGAGGCGATTTTGGCCAAGTCTGAGGCGCAGGCGAAAGCTAATGAGCTGCTGGCACAGTCCCTTAATGAGTTGGTTCTCGAACACCAAAAGCTTGAAAAATGGGATGGTAAGCTGCCCACAGTTAGCGGTGGAAACGCTTTGGTTGATATCGGGACTGGTGACTGATTCTTTGTAAAATGCGCGAAAAATCCCTTCGATGTTATTTTCGAAGGGATTTTTTTGCGAAGCGGTTGACAAAATAGTAGGATATATGGTATAGTAAATTAACTTGAAAACAAGCTCATCAAATACAAATAAAACCGCATATATCAAAGCTTTTATCTGCATTTTCTGAGATGCTTTCTAAGTTAATTTACTATATTATACAACGGTGTTTTGGAGAGTTAGCAAAGTGGTCATAATGCGGTGGTCTTGAAAATCGGTGAGACACCTTTCAGCTCGCTGTTGTACAAACCCTTGGCACTACTGGATTCTTGTTGTGACCGTCGAGTGATTTTCCCTTGATTTCCTAACACCTCTGCAGATTTCGTCATCTGCGTTGAATTATAAAAATATGGAAGAGTAGCATAGCCTGGTCGAATGCACCGGTCTTGAAAACCGGCGAACGGCAACGTTCCGTGGGTTCGAATCCCACCTCTTCCGCCAAATATCGGCGCTTTGTAGCGCCTTAGTTAGCTGTATTTTTTCTTCTTGTTCGTATAAATCAAAAACAAGAAACGCTGAAATTAATCTGGGCGAATCGCAAATATTTTCGCAAAATGAACTCCAAAGTGCCGCTGATGTTGTTGTATCGCATTTTTTAGAAGGAGAAATTACAAGTTATCTACAAGAACTTTGGTATAATGAGGAAGAATCAGGCAGGGTGATGAAAAATAATCCTCTTTATCAAAATGTTGATGATAAGAATAAAATCGTCTTATTTGGAGATTTTTACGCCGGAAACAAACATCTAACTCATTCTAATCAAGATTTGAAAGGAATTATGTGGATTTTAGTTAGAGAAAATGAAAATGGCGATTGGGCCATAAAGGACAGCGGTTGGTAGAATGAAGCTTTTTTGTCAGTGGATTGCAAAACAGCAATTTGCTATATGTATGCATCCTTTACGTCAGCCCCTGCCATGAGAAACAAATGCGAACTCTGAACCGATGGTATTCGGTGAGGTGTTCGCATTTGTGTTTCCGTTAGATTTATAGTGTTATATACTAGAAAAGGCAGGAACAGCTTTGATTGCCGCTCCTGCCTTTTCTCTTCACCTATGTTTCCCTCTCTTTCTGCTTTTCGGCTTGTTTTTTCTTCCATTCCGTAAATTCCTTTTTGCCTTTATCGCTCTCAAAATAACGTTGTATTTCAGGAAGTAAACAGCGTGCCAAACAGCCCTAAACATAGATAACACGGCGGGGGCAGCTTGATTGCTGTCCCCGTTACTTTTGTAATTTAATTACTTCTTTTTGTTCGCATTCGGATAGTCAAAATAAAGGTAAAATCCGAACCCTTCGCCAATCGTAAAGATAGATGGGAGGTTCGGATTACCTGCTTTTGCTCATATGGTATAATTACGCTAAATCCAAAACCCTTGCAAATAAAGGGGGGCGGGTTCAGCATTATTCTTTTCCAATATTTTTATAAACAAAATTGGCGTAGATTTTTTGGTTAAAGCATTAGTTGTAAAATAAGCGCTAAAATTTTACCCCACAAAAACATACAATTATCTAAAAACAGTTGATTACATCGCGGCAAGCAATGGAAAGATGTATAACTTCATCTTTCCGGCTTGTTGGGAAGCATCCCAAACCCTCTCAATCGGTGCGAAAACACCGATTGTTAAACCAGCGAAGCCGTCTGCTGTATTATCGCGATAATTATACTATACGTAAAAACTGTTCTTCCGAAACCGTGATAATCTCTTGTTTCTTAATTTCGTTCAAATAATCTTCCCACCCCTTTCTATTTTTTACCGGATTGATTTTTATAGCATATTCACAATATGCTATTTCGCGATTTTTTACATCAAATCCTAGCGGTGCTAAAAAGTACATGGTCTGATTATCGACCAAATCTGTTCCAAATGTGTTTATCGCCCAAAATTTTATGTAAAACAGGTTTTTAGCCATATATTTTTTATAACCATCATGTTCTCGTTGTGAGCATGAAACACATATAGCATCTTGCCCTAATAAATATCTAGCCTCCAAAGGTGAAAGTGCGGTGCCGTTTTTATCAGTAAAATAAGCATTGTTATTGGGGTCAAATAGAACCCACTTGTTCATTTCGGCAATATAAACCATTGAAACAACATGAGTATCAACATCATTGGGACTAAACGGCTTACAATGGATCGTTCGCGCAGTTAAGCCTACCGCAAGACAGCATTCCGTAAAAACGATCGCTATATGATAGCAAAATATTCCGGGCATCCGTCCTTTGTTGAATGTGTAATTCAGTATGGAAACCGAGTCTTTTACAACATCAACTTCAATGCCCCCGCCACAATGAAGGACATTCTCATTAACCCAACGCATTATATTGACAGCTTTTGAAAAATCATTCCCGTTTCTGGCAATGTCCGAAATGGAATATTGTTTAGGTAATAATTCTAATTTTGAATTTTTTGTATCATGTTCAATGGAAAAGTTTTCACAACCTGATTGGGAAAAATTGTTAAATACTCTCAACGCACCCGAGAGCAATAAATATTCATTGTCCACCACATTGCCTCCTTTAAACATGTAACAAATTCTACTTTATTATACAACAGTTAAAAACTGCTTGCAATAAAAAGTCACCGCTCTTTACTGCACAAATTGATAAAAAGCGAAGCCCTCGCCATTTTAGCGTGGGCTTGACTTTTTCATGTCCGGTGCTGACGTAAAAGATGTCGGCATAACCGCGAGGATAAACAAAAAGTGCCCACAAACGTGAAGCGCGAATTGGTTGCGGGCACTGCCCGCTGGTGCGAGTAACCGGAATCGAACCGGTACGGGATTGCTCCCATAGGATTTTAAGTCCTAGGCGTCTGCCAGTTCCGCCATACTCGCATATTTAGGGGCTAAAGGACAAAGGTTAGAACAATGCGTTAGAACAACGCAAAAACAGAAATGCATATCAACCCCTTAACCACTATTATATCAAGGCTTTTGCCATATAACAAGCACATTTTTTTCATTAGGCGCTCGGGATTTTAAGTCCCGGGCGTCTGCCAATTCCGCCACAGCGGAATGTTTCTGTGTACGACAGAAAAAAGATTACCACAATATCGACGAAATGTCAACGTCTGACATGAATATTTTTATTTTATAATTGCGTCAAATACAGTTGGCATTTTCCGCCAAATGTGGTATAATGACTGCACATGAGCCATTTATATGATTTTATGTATGGCTTTGTGCATTTGTGTGGACAATCTGCATCACAAAAAGTCTTGCGACTTTTTCGGAATTAGATACGGAGTTATGGTATAATAACCACACGCCGTGAGCCGTGGCAGAGCCACGGACGGCTGAGTGAACATTGAATCATGAAGGAGTTTATGAGTAATAAATCCTGTAAACAATTTG
>JGI994J12354_10000770_pt1 | contig 32245 bp, 27 predicted proteins | sample IntmicLarv3ML3BL_FD_12354 | JGI IMG/M metagenome (IMG submission 12354) | reverse complement strand
TACATGATGGTGGACGGGCACGGCAACTTTGGCTCGGTGGACGGCGACCCGCCCGCCGCGTACAGGTACACCGAGGCGCGGCTTAGTAAACTTGCGATGGAAATGCTGACAGACATCGACAAGAACACTGTCGATTTTTCCCCGAACTTTGACAACCAGCGCAAGGAGCCGGACGTTTTGCCGTCCCGCTTCCCCTCCCTTTTAGTCAACGGGTCGAGCGGAATTGCCGTCGGCATGGCGACAAACATCCCGCCGCACAACCTGGGCGAGACGATTGACGCGATTTGCACCGTCCTTGACAACGACAACGCCGACCTGGACGACCTGATGGAGCACATGCAGGGGCCGGACTTCCCCACGCGCGGTAAAATTATCGGGCGCGTCGGAATCCGCGCCGCTTACGCCACCGGCCGCGGACGTGTGAAAGTTCGGGCAAAGGCGGAAATTGAGGAAATGGCGGGAAACCGCTTCCGCATTGTCGTGACCGAAATTCCGTACCAGGTCAACAAGTCGCGCCTTGTGGAAAGTATTGCAAACCTTTATAAAGAGAAAAAGCTTGAGGGTATCAGCGCTTTGCGCGACGAATCCGGCAGAAACGGCATGAAAATTGTCATCGAGCTGAAGCGCGAGGCAAACCCGCAGGTTATTTTGAACCAGCTGTACACCATGACGCAAATGCAGACCACGTTCGGCATAATTATGCTCGCGCTTGTAAACGGGCAGCCGAAAATTCTTACTCTGCGCGAGATGCTCGACGAATACATCGCCCACCAGAAAAACGTAATTTGCCGCCGCACGGAGTTTGAGCTGAAAAAGGCGCAGGAGCGTGCCCACATCCTCGAGGGGCTTCACATCGCCGTTAACAACATCGACGAAGTGATACACATCATCCGCACGTCGTATGACAACGCCCGCGAGCGTTTAATGGAGCGATTCGAGCTCAGCGAGGCGCAGGCGCAGGCGATATTGGAAATGCAGCTGAGGCGCTTGCAGGGCCTTGAAATCGAAAAGATTGAAAAGGAACTTGAGGAGCTTCGCATTAAAATTGCCGATTTTATCCATATTTTGGCCAACGACTACCGCGTGGTTGCCATTTTTAAAGAGGAGCTTTTAGCAATCCGCGCGAAATTTGCGGACGTGCGCCGCACCGAGATTGAAATGCTCGACGACGAAATTGACATCGAGGATTTGATTGACGAGGAGGACTGCGTCTACACGCTCACGAACCTCGGCTACATCAAGCGCCAAAGCCCCGATGCATACCGCGCTCAGCGGCGCGGCGGGCGCGGCGTCAGCGCAATGACTACACGCGAGGAGGACTTTGCCGAGACGCTTTTCATCGCCTCGACGCACGACTATATCTGCTTCTTCACAAACCAGGGGCGGCTCTACCGCAAAAAGGGCTACAGCGTTCCCGAAAGCGGCAGAAGCGCCAAGGGCATGAACATCGTAAACCTCCTGCCGCTGGAGCCGGACGAAAAAGTTACGGCGATGATTCCTGTCCGCGAAATGAGCAAGGACGAGTATCTTGTCATGATTACGCGCAGCGGCACGGTCAAGCGCATACGTCTTTCCGAGCTTTCGACCATCCGGAAAGGCGGCATACGCGCCCTGACCATCGACGAAAACGACGAGCTTATAGGCGTCCGCAAAACGGACGGCAGCGCCGCGATTATCCTTGTCACGCGCGACGGAATGGCGATTTGCTTCGACGAGACCGACGTGCGCCCGATGGGAAGAACCGCTGCGGGCGTGCGCGGAATTCGCCTCGCCGCCGGCGACTATGTTGTCGGCGCGGCGCGCGCGCGTGAGGGCGGCTCGCTTCTGACGGTTACCGACAACGGATACGGTAAGCGCACCCCGATTGAGGAATACATGCGCGGAGCAGATGGCGAAAAAACCCTGCAAAAGCGCGGCGGCAAGGGGCTTACCGGCTACCGCCTGACCGACAAGACGGGAAAAGTTGCCGCAATCAAGGTTGTCAGCGACGACGACGATGTTTTGATGATTTCCGACGACGGTACGGTTATAAGAACCTCCGCCGCCGACATCAACACCTATGGCCGGACGACGCAGGGCGTGCGCGTTATGCGCGTTTTGGACGGGTCGCGGGTTATTTCGCTTGCGAGGTTGGAGAGAGAGGAAGAGCCGAGCGACGAAGTAGGCGCACAGTGAAAATTATAGGCGGGACGCTAAAACAGCGTTCCGCCTATTTCGCAGAGCAAAAAGCAGGTAGAGGCTTGTGCCTTTACCTGCTTTTTGATTAACGTCTCTGATTTCTTTCGATGCGTTCAAGGGTTTCTTTGGTATCCCTCGCCAAGTCGTATGCCTGAGCTTCGGGAGTGCCGTAAGAGTACGGGTTGCGATACCCGAAACGACCGTCGATATGTCGTTTCGCGTAGGAAATAGTCTTGACAAGGTACATGACAACAAAAATTCCCGCAAGAATTATTATTATGAAAGGCGGAAGCGGCACATACATGATGACAAGAACCGCCGCGCCGACAATTGCCGCCGTGCCTAAAGTTCCCTTTACAATTGCGCCGACAACTGCGCCGACAGTTGTGGTAGTCTTTCTTAATGTTTTCGACTTTGAATAAAGATGATTCCACAATGTGACCAATAAACCGATGATTACTATTGCCAATATTACATAATGCAAATAGAATACCCCCAATACAAGTTAAGGTTGCACTGTGTTTGGTCTGTGAAACGGACTGCGTCCGACTATCGCGGGATTTCCTCGCCCTTGGCAATAGTGTCAAATGCGGCGGCAAGGTTTCTGACAGACGCGACATTGATGTAGTACTGCGGCTTGTCGCCGTTTACGCTCGCGGCAAACTGCCGCTCATTGAGTGCGTACAGCTCCAAGGTGTGCGAGGTGCCGTCCTTCATGCCAATGGTGAACTTGTACTCGGCGGTTTTGCCTGCGGTGCTGAACGGCGTGTCGAGGTCGGAGGAAATCATCATGTCGAGCGTGCGGCTGAACAGGCGCTTAGCGTTCGTTTCGCTTACGCTGCGTCCGTCGAGCTGAGCCTCGAAGACATCGTTGCCCTCGGCGTCCTTCTCGTTGCGCTTGATGTCGAGAAGGTGTCCCGTGCCCTTCATGTCGTAGCGAATGCTCTTGATGGAGGTGATGTTGTGTATCCACAGGAGTTTGAACAGATAATCGACATAGTTCTGCTCGGCGAGCTGCGGCACAAAGCCGGACGCCGACATGACGGAATCGATACCTTCAACCATGACGTAGGCGTTGCCCGCCGCGTCAAAATACCCGACGATGTAGTGAACTTCCTCGCCGTCAAAGTTTTTAAGCCAGATGTCGATAGGGTCATCAAAGCCATACTCAGTCAGATCCTCCGGCGCGTCAACAACGACAGCCTGAACCTGCAAAGAGACGGCCATCGCGATAAGCTGCTCCTCGACAAGCTGGTCGTTACATTCGCTTATGACAGGCTTTGTCATCTGGTGGTAGGTCGTTCCGGCGGGCATGTCGCCCGCAAGTTCCTTGTCGGTGCGGCGCGTAAGCTCGATGTCCATGCCGGTTTTTTCACGCGTAAGGCGCAGGTAGCTAATTGCGCCGTTTGTGACAACCTTGCCCTCAGCCTCGTCCATATAGCTCGGGAAGAAGTGAAGCTCGCGCAGCGCAAGCTCGCTCTGAGAGAGGGTTTGGATGGAATATTTCGCAACGGCGTAGACCTTTTTCTCCCCCGCGAGGCGGCCGTAGAAGCTGTCGCCGACGGCGGTTGGCGCGCCGATTTCAAGGTTGTACGACTTTGTCTTGTCGCCGTCCTTGAACGTGATTTTAATCTTGAAAGCGGGCTTGTCAAGGCCGTACTGCGCCATGTCCGAGGCGGATTCCTCGACGACGGCGAGCGCGCTTATCTGGACGGCGTTCCACGCCATCGAGCGCATTTTGTCCTGCGAATGAACCCAGCCGCCGGTCGCGTCCTTGACCTCGAAGGTGCGCTGACCCTCGACGTCAAACGCGTTAACGGTGACGGTTTCCTTGGTTTCGATGTTTTCAATCCGCATTTCGAGCAGGTTGTAGTAGCCATCCGGCTCGTTGACAACATAGATTGCCTCGCGCGGCGGCGCGGCCGAAGGGGTTACCTCGGGCGGCTCGTTTTCCGGTATCAGCGAGAGGATAAGCCACGCGGCAGCGAGCAAAATTGCAACTGCGGCGGTGATTATCAGGGGTTTGAGTGTTTTTTTGTTCATTTTGTTTCGTTTCTCCTTATTAGGGAAAATGCGGCAGATTTTTTTGCAGTTACATTTGCTCAACCTTGTTTCTGCACCGCAGAGCGCATGGCGCGACCGCAGTAAACGCTGCGCGTTTCCCGCTCTGGAGTTTGCCTGCGGCAAACTCCGACTGCGGCGTAATCGAGCGCATGGCGCGACTGTTGTGTATCAATCCATCTCAGTTACATTGGTCGCCCGGTGTGTGCTTTGCCAATTTGCGTATGTGTAATGCGCGATATTACGAAATTTATGAGTAAATGGGGGTTTTTAGGGGGAAACAAACTTGTTTTCCCCTGAATCGCCTTCTTTTGGTTCGTTTTCTCGCGGTCAAGCTTGCTTGACTGCCGGCAACTGAAAATGAACGCTCCCGCGTGACCGCAGTCGCGCCGTCCTAGATATTTGTTAAGCGAAAAATTGGTTTTAGAGAAAATAAGGTGTCNGGCGCAGCTCGACTAGGCNTTTCTTCTACGCACCCAGACAACAACACCTGTGCCGAGAATAATCACCGGGAACGCAACAACCAGCACCCAGAACACGCTCATGCCCTGCGCCGCAGTGATTGTGAGCTGCGAGGACGTGTAGTACTTTGTCTCGACGATAATGCTGTCGGCGCTCTCGTTCATGTAGTTCAGCGCCTGGACAAAGAAGCGGTTGTTGAGGAAGGTGTCGATTCCGAGGCTTGTGTTGCTCGCCATATCAAGCGTGCAGAACAGAATGCGGCTGTAGTTTGGCTCCATGTTTTTAACAATATTCTGCTCGGAGAGAACCGCCACAGCGAACGGGCCGCTGAGGTCGCCGTCCTCTTTGGTGTAGGTGGAGATTGTGCCGCCGGCGGACAGCTGCTTGCCGTAGGAAGCGCTGGACGAGACGAGAATCGGGCTGACGGTGCGCCAGCCGCTGGTGCTCCAGAGCATTGAAATTGCGCGCGAGCCGGGGGCGAGGACAAACGAATTTCCGGCGACTATGCTCTCAAGCATGGCGTGCGACGTCATTGACGGCGCGAGGTTTGCGGGGTGCGTGTAGCTCTGGACAGAGTCGGCGACGAGAGTGTTCTCGTAGCGGATACCCCAGTCGGCCATGAAGCGCTCGAAAACCGGGAGCGTCGGAGTTGAGACCTTGTAGAAAACTATCATGTTGCCGTTTCTTTCGAAATAGGCGTCGAGCTTCTCGACTTCCTCGGGGGTAAAGTCGCGGGTCGGGCCGGCGACGATAAGCATTTCGCAGTCCTCGGGGATGTCGGTTGTGAGCAGGTTGATAGTGTCAACGGTGTAGTTGCCGCTGATTAAAAGGCTGTTAAACGACGGAAGGACTTCCTCGCCGTGGCCCTGTATGCGCAGAGCCTTGGGAAGCTCGTCAACTATGCAGTACATGACGGCGCTGGAGAGTTTCTGCTCGGCTTGCAGGCCCGCGACATACTGCTCCTGCGTCTCGTAGTCGGTGGAGATGGAGTACAAATCGGCGACGTTCAAAACACGGTAACGGCGCGCGCTCTCGACAACGATGGAGTTGCCGGTGATGGTGGTGCCGCCCTCACTGTAGTGCGCGGTAATTTCGTGGTTTGAGTACGGGTCTATGTACTCAACCGAAATTTTGCCGCCCGAAAGAGCCACATAGCGCAACAGCACCTCCCGAATCGGGGCGTAGGTGTTGTTGTCGATGTAGAGGCTTTCCTGCGAAAAGACGATAATTTTGATGTCCTCCTGCAAATCGTTTTGCAGGAACTTAATCGTCTCGTCGGAAATCTCGAACAGGCGCTCGTCCGACAGGTCGAAACGCAGGCCGAGCTTGTCCGTGAGGACGCCGGCGAAAATGTTCAAAACCACTGCCGCCGCGATAAATACCGCGGAAAACAGGATTGCGACACCGCCGAATTTGACCTTCTTACCTGAAAATATTCGTTTAAAAAAATTCATAAAACCATCCTTTTGAACAATGAACAGTTAACAATGAACTGTTATTGTGCCCGCTTCGCGGACGAATTGAATGTGCAACAGTTATAGAGCCGAGCGCAGGGCGCGACCAAGAGGAAACGAGACCATTTCAGTTACATTGCCCTCCCGGTGTGTGCTTCGCGGACTTTGAGTATGTGTAATGAGCAAGGCTGTGAGATTTAGTACCGCGTCTAAGCGCTTTTGCTGACTTTTGTCGCTACAAAAGTCAGTCGCCGGTCGGGCGAGACCGACAAGAACTTAAAAATTTGGTAACTTTTAAAAGTTACGACCACCGTTTCTTCTCAATAATCCGCGTTGTGAGGAACAGGAAAATTCCCGCGACGCTGAGATAGAAGACAAGGTCGTTTACCGCGAGAACGCCGCGCGTGATTGTGTTGAAGCGGCGGAAAAGCGAGATATAATACAGGAAATTGTTCAAAAGGCGGTTGCCCTGTCCAAGGCCGGAGTAGTCTATCAAATACAGGCCGAGGAAAAGTGCGAGCGACAAAACTGCGCTGATAAGCTGGTTTTCCGTGAGGCTGGAGACGAAGATACCCATTGCCAGAAACGCGCTTGCGACGCAGTAGATGGCGAGGTAATTTGCCAGAAGCTCCTTGATGTTGGGCTGGCCGTAGGCGGCGATGATGAGGATGTATGTGAGCGTTGTCGCCATCGCGACGGTGAAAACAACCATTGCCGCGAGGAATTTGCCCAAAACCACTTTGAACACGCTGACAGGAGCGGTTAAAAGGAGCTGGTCGGTTTTTTGCTTGTACTCCTCGGAAAACAGGCGCATTGTAAGGAACGGCACCGTAAATATAAGGATATACAGCTCAAACCCGAACACCGGCGCGACGTTGGACGTGCCGCTGACGATGTTGTTGACAAAGAAGAAAATGTTCATAACCAGCACAAACGCCGCGATAAAAACATAGCCCAGCGGCGAAGTGAAGTAGTTGCGCAAATCGCGCTTTAAAATAGCAGTCATTTTAAGTTAAATCATTCCTTTCGGGGAATTTGGGGGTTTCGGCTCTCTCAAGCTGCGGCAGCTCTCGCTGGGCGAAACGCAATGCCTTTGGCATAGCGTTTATAAGCCTATCGCTCCGTTCTTGGTAGCGGTTACGCCGCAGTCAGTTGCGAGCAAAGCGAGCTATGAGCGGGAAACGCGAAGCGTTTACTGCGGTGCCTGCGCTCTTAATTGGACGTAAGGTTCATGAAAATGTCCTCAAGCGACATGTCCTGCGGGCGGAGCATAAGTATCGGGTATCCCGCCTGCGCAAGTGCGCGGAAAAGAGGCTTCCGCACGTCGAACTTCGCGGTCGATTCAACGAGAAGGTCGCAAGCGCCCTCCTCGCGGTCGGCGAGCGGAGTTACAACGCGGACGCCGTCCACGGCACGGATTGCGGCGACGACAGAGGAACGCGGGCCTGCGACGCGCATGGTGAGCTTATGCTCGCTTTGAGAGCCGGCGGCAAGGTTCTGCGGCTTGTCGTCGGCGACGATTTTACCCTCGTTGATAACCAAAACACGCTCGCAAATCTGCTCAACCTCGGGCAGAATGTGGGTCGAGAGGATGACGGTGCGCTTTTTGCCGAGCTCCTTGATAACGCCGCGGATTTCAACAATCTGGCGCGGGTCGAGGCCGACAGTGGGCTCGTCCATTATCAGGACGTCAGGGTCGCCGATAAGCGCCTGCGCAAGGCCGACGCGCTGGCGGTAGCCCTTGGACAGGTTGCGGATTACGCGGCTGTAGACCTCGGTAATTCCGACAAGCACGGCAATGTTGGAAAGGTGCCGCTTTTTGTCCGGGGTTTTTGCCTTTGCGCCCTTGAGGTCATAGACAAAGTTAAGGTATTCGCTTACCTTCATGTCGAGGTAGAGCGGCGGATGTTCGGGCAGGTACCCGATGTGACGCTTTGCGGCGATTGGGTCGGACAGAACATCAATACCGGCAATTTTCGCCGCCCCGTCCGAGGCGGAGAGATAGCCGGTGATAATGTTCATCGTCGTGGATTTTCCCGCGCCGTTCGGCCCGAGAAATCCGACGATTTCCCCCTCGTTTATCGAGAAGGAGATGTCATTTACACCGCGCTTGTCGCCATATACCTTTGTAAGGTTAACGACTTCAATCATTGGCTTAATCAATCCTTTCAAAAAGGGATAGCAGGGGTCTCATTATATAATAATATGTGATGTATACGGCACTTTTCGGTGCAAAAACCTTCGACAGTTTTCCGCATACAAACACGCTTATCATTATATCACACCTGTCAAGTGAATGTAAAGAGGGAAGAACGAAGGCGGCTTCGCTCTTATCTCAGGTAAAATTCAGCGGCGTAATGCCGCAGCCCGATTTCCTTGACAATGCGGTAGTGGCCGGGAAGCCAGCCGTACTCTTCCAGCCAGTTGTAGGGGAGGTACGGCCAGTTGATAAGCCGGCGGCTGAGGTCAATATTTACGCCGCCGCCTTCTGTCTCCCCGACGAGAAGATAGTAGCCAATCAGAATAAACGCGTCATTTGGGCCGAGGTCGTACCACTCGCCGTCAAGCAGGATTTCAAACCTGAAAGGTGCGCCGTAAGTCAAGTTCCTGTCCGATATGTTCGTCATTGTGTATTCAATCCGCTTTGTTTGAATGCTGTAAAACGGACGCTCGGTTTTCACCTCAACGAGCGGGTTTTCCGTCGCCACATCAACCGTTGACAGACGCAAAACCTGCTTCAGTTCGTCGGTTCGGGAAGCCATGCTCGCCTGAAAGTCCGCGCGCTCCCGCGCCGCAAAAACGAGGCACAGCGCGAGGGTGAGGAGGAGCGCAACTGCGACGGTTTTCCGCAACGCTTCGGTTAGGATTTTCATGGGCGGCTCCTTTCTTCCCTGTCAAGCTGCGCTCACCTGCGCTACGGCAAATAAGCCTCGGCTGCGCTCAAAATCCCGTCGCGCCGACTGCGGTCGGCACTCGTTATTTTGGCGAAGCGCCGGTCTTATTTCCCTGCTCCGGTGGCTTCGCTATCAAAAAAATTATACAACACGCCTAAATATATGTCAACATTTTTGTTTATATTGTAGAGTTTGACAATTATAGAGCCGAGTATTGAGGTCAAGCTCGCTTGACCTCGTAGAATAAACCGTTTCGTTGTCTTGCGATAACGATTTCGCTCCGCAAAACCACGGTTTTTCCGACTGCGGCGTAACAGCACCAACGCCGAGCGCGCGTGTAGCGCGACTGTTGAGTTGAGTTACATTCGAGCGGGAAACGCGCCGCGTTTACTGCGGTTACCGACCCCGCAAGTTCGTACAGCGGTGCAAATTCATCGTTAACGAAGTTGAACAAACACGAGCAATTTCGTACTCGTATCCAAGCGGTTTTGCCCACTTTTCACGGTCAAGCTTGCTTGACTGTCGACAAAAAGTGGGTCGCCGGTCGGGCGAGACCGACAAAACATAAAGATATATAAACAAAAAAACATGCGCCGCAGGTAAAAAATTACCACGGCGCATGCAATGCGAAAATTAAATTTTAGCCTGTCAAGCTGCGGCAGCTCTCGCGGGCGTCGAAATAAGTCTATCGCTCCGTTTTTGCTAACAAAAAATCTGCGGATTTTTCACGCAAAAAGCGCCGCTTTGCCTTATTCCGACTGCTCGAGCGCCTTCGCTCTTCTTTAACCCAACCTCTTCTCCAGCTCGTTAAGCTGGTTTGCAAGCTCGGCGGGGAGCTTTTTGCCGTATGAGGTGTAGTGCTCACGGATGGACTGAACTTCGCTCAGCCAGCCTTCTGTGTCAACTTTCAGAAGCTCTGCGACCTGAGCGTCGGTGATGTCGAGGCCGCTCATGTCAACCGCTCCGGCTGTCGGCAGGTTACCGATAGGAGTTTTGACAGCGTCGGCTTTTCCGCTGACGCGCTCGGCAATCCACTTCAGCACGCGGCTGTTGTCGCCGAATCCGGGCCATATAAACTTGCCGGCGTCGTCCTTGCGGAACCAGTTGACATAGAAAATCTTCGGGAGCTTGGACGCGTCCGCTGCGTTGTTGCCGATGTCCAGCCAGTGTTGCAGATAGTCGCCGACATGGTATCCCATGAAGGGGAGCATAGCGAACGGGTCGCGGCGGACCTGACCGATTTTGTCGGAGATTGCAGCTGCGGTAAGCTCGGAACCCATGACGGAGCCAAGGAATACGCCGTGGTTCCAGTCAAAGCTTTCGTTTACAAGCGGGATTGTGCTCGGACGGCGGCCGCCGATGAGGAACGCGGAAATCGGAACGCCGGCGGGATCTTCCCACTCGTCCGCGATGCACGGGCAATTCGCCGCAGGCGCTGTAAAGCGGGCGTTTGCGTGCGCCGCAACTCTGCCGCAGCCGGGGGCCCAGTCGTTGCCTTCCCAGTCGATGAGATGGGCGGGCGCGTCGTAGCCAATGCCCTCCCACCACACATCGCCGTCGTCGGTGAGCGCAACGTTTGTGAAGATGGTATCGTTTACGGTGGCTTTCATCGCGTTCGGGTTTGAGCTCATCGAGGTTCCGGGGGCAACGCCGAAGAAGCCGGCTTCCGGGTTGATTGCATAGAGGCGGCCGTCTTTGCCGAACTTCATCCATGCGATGTCGTCGCCGACAGTTTCAACTTTCCAGCCCGGAACGGTAGGTTCGAGCATGGCGAGGTTTGTTTTTCCGCAAGCGCTCGGGAACGCGCCGGTGACATAGCTTACAGCACCTTCCGGGGATGTCAGCTTGAGGATGAGCATATGCTCGGCAAGCCATCCCTCGTCACGCGCCTGAACAGAGGCGATACGCAGCGCAAAGCATTTCTTTCCGAGAAGCGCGTTTCCGCCGTAACCTGAACCGTAGGACCAGATTTCTCTGTCCTCGGGGAAATGGCTGATATATTTGTCGTCAATCGACGGGGCGCAGGGCCACGCGGAATCCTTCTCGCCGGGAGCGAGGGGTTTTCCGACAGAATGCAGGCACTTGACAAAATCGTCGCTGGAACCGAGTGTTTCGAGAACCTTGCTGCCGACGCGTGTCATGATGTCCATATTGACGACAACATAGGGGCTGTCTGTAATCTCAACGCCGATTTTGGCTATATCCGAGCCGACAGGACCCATCGAGAACGGGATAATGTACATGGTGCGGCCCTTCATGCAGCCGGTGTACTTTTCGGTCATGTCGCTTTTGAGCTTGACCGGATCCATCCAGTTATTTGTGGGGCCTGCATCTTCTTCGTTTTTCGACGCGATATAAGTCCTGTTTTCAACGCGCGCAACGTCGGAGGGATGGCTTCTGAACAGGTAACCGCCAGGGCGTTTTTCCTGATTGAGTTTAGTAGCCATGCCGCTGTCAACCATTTCCTGAAGCAGCCGGTCGTACTCCTCTTTTGAGCCGTTGCAAAGGTAGATGTCATCTGGCTGGCACATGGCTGCAACTTCGGCAATCCATGCGTCCAGCGCTTTGTTGTTTGTGGTGACCATAATAAAGCTCCTTTTTTGATATATTTTCCCTATACAATGATAGTAGAATATACTTTATATACTTTGAGCGCGGAATATACCATCCTGCGCCGGGCGGCAGAAAAGGCCATCCACTTTCATTGTACATAAAATTTCCAAATTTTGCAATGGGTTCGCTTTTTCCGCTTCGGGTTTATCACTTGCGGCGGGCGAATTCTACCCAGCTTATATTCTATCATATCAAAGAAAAAATATTTTGCAAGCCTTTTTGCAAGAATATTTATTAATTATTCATGAACGGTTTTCATAGCTTTTTGGCGATTTCCTGCGTCAAAGCCGCAAACTCGCCTATTCCCAGCCGTTCGCCGCGAATATCGGCGCGAAAACCGCAGCCGGTGACAATTTCCGTCAGCTCAGTTTTTGAAAGTTTGTCCCCGAATATCCTGCAAAGCCCGTTGACCAATGTTTTCCGCCGTTCGCCGAACGCGGCGCGCACAACGCGGAAAAACAGGGCTTCGTCGGTAACTCCGTCGGGCGGGGAGCTGCGCATGTTGAACATTATGACGGCGCTATCAACCTTTGGGCGGGGAAAAAAGCAGCCGGCAGGCACTCCAAATAGTATTTCGGGCTCGCTAAAATACTGTGCGTATACGGTAAAGGAGGAGTAGGCGCTCGTTCCCGGCTTTGCCGCCAATCTTTCGGCGACCTCCTTCTGCACCATGACGGTGATTCGTTCAAAGCGCCGAAGCTCGAAAAGCCGCTCCAGCACAGGGGTTGTGATGTAGTAGGGCAAATTGGCGCAGCATACAGGCGTTAATCCCGCAAGCTCGCCGTCCAGAATCGCGTCCAAATTGACCTTCAGCGCGTCGCCGTGGATAACTTTCACGTTTTCGCGACCCGCAAGGACTTCGGAAAGTATCGGAAGCATTCGCTCGTCAAGCTCGACAGCGGCGACTTTCGCGGCGTAGTCGCACAGAACGTCGGTTAAAGCGCCCGCGCCCGGCCCGATTTCAAGCACGCCGCAAGTCTTGTCAATTCGCGACTTTTCGGCGATTTCCTCGGGAACCCAGTCGGCAGTGAGGAAGTTCTGCCCGAGAGCTTTTTTCAGGAATATTCCGTGTTTTTCAAGGATTTCGCGAGTTTTTATCGACACAGAAGCTTCCTCCTTCCCTTACAGAACTGTATCAGGAGTCGCTTCAGCGACTCTGAGAACTCTATGCGAAGCATTGCGTTAGGTTACTCCGCAGTCGAAAAAACCGTGGTTTCGGCACGAAATCGTTGTCGAACGACAACGAAACGGTTTCTTCCATAGCGGGAAACGCGGGAGCGTTTACTGCGGGTGCAAAAAATTTTTCCGTAAAAGCCGACTCCAACCCATTATCTTATATACCTGCATTGTAGCAGATTGTCAATTCTTTGTCAATAAGTTGATTGCGGCTTCGCCGCAGGACGGGCGCGACTGCGGTCGCGCGAAAGCGTTACTTTTCTTGTTCCCCAAGAAAAGTAACCAAAAGAAGGGGAATCAAGAAGGGGCGAACCGCCCCTTCTTGATTCCCCTTCTCAGAAATTGCTCACACTCTGCGTAACTACCGAACGACTGAATTTGCGCCGCTGTACGAACTTGCGGGGTCGCACGCTTAAAGGACGCTACGCCGACTGGTCGCGCGCAGCTGCGCTCGGCTCAACGTATCAAGTTTTGAGTACAGATTTGCGGCGTATACGCCGAGCGCGAGCGTAGCGCGATTGTTGTGTTGAGTTCCATTCCAGTTACCGACCCTGCAATTTCGTAACGCGGTGCATTTACGCCGTGGCGAAATTGAACAAACACGAGCAATTTCGTACTCGCATCCAAGCGCAATGCTTCGCATAGCGCTCTCCAAAGTTGGCTTCGCCAACTTACAAGCGCTTTTTGCTTGTTGGAGTTTGCCGCAGGCAAATCTCCATAGCGGGAAACGCGTAGCGTTTACTGCGGCCCGCCGGTGCGGAAACCGGCAACAATTTAAATAGATATATTTCTAAATTTCAAAACGAAAAACAAATTTGTAAATTCTACGAATTAGGTGTAAACTATGTAGTACCCCGAAAATTTAACGAAAGCTGTGATACTATGTCAGAAAACGAAAAAAACATTGTCGCCGAGGAGGATTGCACGCACGATTGCTCCACCTGCGGCGTGGAATGCCCGTCGCGCGAGGGCGGAACCGACGCGAACGGTCACGATTTGCCGAACCAGTTTTCGTCGATAAAGCACGTAATCGGCGTCGTCAGCGGCAAGGGCGGCGTTGGTAAGTCGATGGTAACTTCGCTACTCGCTGTCGGGATGTCTCGGCGCGAGCGCCGCGCCGCAATCCTTGACGCGGACATAACCGGCCCGTCAATTCCGAAATCCTTTGGAATCCACGAAAAGGCGAAGGTAAACGAGCTTGGAATTATGCCGCAGCGCACAAAAACCGGCATTGATATCATGTCGATAAACCTGCTTTTAGAGAACGAAACCGACCCCGTCGTGTGGCGCGGGCCTGTGATTTCGGGCGTAATCAAGCAGTTCTGGACGGACGTAGTGTGGGTGGACGTGGACTACATGTTCGTCGATTTGCCGCCCGGAACAGGCGACGCGCCGCTGACGGTTTTCCAGTCGCTGCCGCTTGACGGAATCGTTGTCGTCACCTCGCCGCAGGACTTGGTCTCGATGGTCGTCGCCAAGGCTATCAAAATGGCGGAGATGATGAATGTCCCCGTCCTCGGTTTGGTCGAGAACATGAGCTACACGGTTTGCCCCGACTGCGGAAAGAAGATTTTCCTGTTCGGCGAGGGAAAAACCGAAGCTGCCGCCGCCGAGTTTGGCGTGCCGTTCCTCGGGCGGCTGCCGATTGACCCCGCGCTTGCGAAAAACGTCGATGACGGGCTGATTGAGCTTTACGAAGGGGAGCTTCTCGGCGAGGCGCTTGACCTTATAGAAAAGATGTTCTAGATAAAATAAATGCGCCGCAGGTGAGAATTTACTCCTGCGGCGCAATTTTTCGAAAAATTAGTTTTTACAAATTGTTCGGATTCTGCGGCGGTTGCGGATTATTTGTATACGGCGGGGCTTGGGGGTTCAGCCCCTGCGGCGGCATCCCTTGCTGCGCGGCTTGCTGTGCCTGCTGCTGCTGCCAGCGCTGGAGGTTTATGGCTGCTTTTTTACGTGAGGATTTGACCGCTGCCTTGGTAATCAAAATGATGGCAATGACGATTATCGCGAGCAGAATGAAAACCGGCGAATAGCCTACGACAAATATAAACAGACCCTGGAAGAACAGGCCGACCCCGCCCAAGGTGCTTGAAAACAGCGCGGAAATCTGCTCCCACACGGTTTCAGGTTCGGGGACAAGCTCGGTTACGACATAGACTTCGTCGATGGAGACATTGACCGTTGCGTACTCGATAAGCCCGTCATAGCGGCGCAGCGACGAGGTCAGATTTTCAATCTCATAGCGCGTGTAGGAAAGCTCGTTTTCAAGAGTGATTATGTGCTCAAGCTCCTTTGCCTCTTTCAGCATTTCCAAAAGGCGCTCCTCCTTAATGCGGAGGGAACTGAGCCGGCTCGCGAGGTCAAAATACTGGTCGGTCACGTCGTCGGACGAGGTGTTGGACGAAAGGACCGTTGCAATTCCGGCGCTCTCAGCCATAAAATACTGGAACTTGTCGGCAGGAACGCGCACCGTGAAATACGCGCTGACCATGCGGCGCGAGCCGTCGGGATACATGCCGCCGCCGCTCTTGTTCGAGCCGGAGATGTAGCCGCCGCACTGCTCGATAAGCGCAACAAGAGCCGATTCCGACGAGGCGTAATCCTTGGTCTCCATGCGGAGGTCGCCCGTCCAGATGAGCTTGCGGTTTTTGTCGGCGGCGAGGGTTTCAACCGTCCTGTTCGTGTTAGTGAGGTAGTCGCTCTCGCCCTTCGGCGCGTCCATCATGGATTCGTCCGAACCCCAGCCCGTATCAGATTCGTAGCCGTAGTCCGGATTCGGGTACGGAGCGGAGGTCGCCTGCGGCTTGGAGGCGGAGGTACTGTTGTAGTTGCCGGAGGACGAGCAGGACGCATAAAACACGACCCACACCGCCGCAAGAACAAGAATTGCAATTAGCCGGATTGTACGTTTTTTCATAGTTACCATCCTTTCGGTGGCGAGAAAGCTATGCTCTCACGCTTTGTCTTTTCCCTGGAATTTGCGGATTTGCTTTCGTGCTTTAGCAGGATAAATTCATCGGATGTATATTAAGACGCTCGCTCTTTTGAAAAGTTCCGCACACTTTGAAAAGTTTTCGCGGAAATTTTTGGACACCATCATTTTACACCAAACAGCAGGTTTTTTCAAATGTTTTTCTGATGTAATAGGGGAAACATCGAGCGCACGGCGCGATTGTTGTGCCACCGTCCATTGAATTTACGGGCTTTGCAGGTTCGGAGAATGTTACAGTTACAGCCGTTACGAAGTTGAACGAACCTATGCAAATTCGTAGTCGCGTCCAAGCGCAATGCTTCGCATAGCGCTCTCCAAAGTTGGCTTCGCCAACTTACAAGCGCTTTTGCCTGTCGGAGTTTGCCGCAGGCAAATCTCCATAGCGGGAAACGCGTAGCGTTTACTGCGGCCTGCTCGGGGCGAAAACCGCCACCCAGTTAAAAGCTATAATAATATAAATATTACGCGATTACGCGCCGCAGGCAAAAAATTACCCCTGCGGCGCAGTTTGTTCGAAAAATAAATTTTTTGGGCAAGCAGGGTGCCGGGCTACGCTCTCAGCGTTCTTAACGCATTCAAAACAGCTAACAATGCCACCCCGACATCTGCGACGACCGCCGCCCACATCGGCGCGAGGCCGAACGCCGCCAAAACCAGCACCGCCGCCTTGACCGCGAGGGCGAAAACGACATTTTGCCGCACGATTTTGGTGGTTTTTTTCGCGATTTTGACCGCTTCGGCGATTTTCAGCGGGCTGCCGCTCAAAATTACCGCGTCCGCCGCCTCGACAGCGAGCCGCGTCCCGCCGTCCGCCATCGCAATTCCCACGTCCGCAAGCGCGAGGACGGGCGCGTCGTTTATGCCGTCTCCGACAAATGCGGACGTAGTTTTCGGCGGCGCTTCCGCCATCAGCTTCCGCATTACGTCCATCTTTCCGTCGGGCAAAAGTTCCGCGTGGACGTCCGTTATGCCGAGGTTTTTCGCCATCGCCTCCGCCGAGGCGCGGCGGTCGCCGGTTAACATCGAAACCCGGCTTACACCAAGGGACTGCAGGGATTTTGCGGTCTCTGCCGCGCCGGGTTTCGGCGTGTCCGAAACGACAATCATACCCAGATATTTTGCGTTTTTCGCGACATGAACGACGCTTCCCGCGCCGCTGTAGGTCAGAAATTGCAGGTCGCCCCGCGCCATAAAAGCGGCGTTCCCCGCGAAAATTACGTCCCCATTTTTCAAGGTCGCGCGGACACCGAAGCCGGCGATTTCCTCCACCTTTTCGGCGGATTCGGGCAGGGTTTGCGCCGCGTTTTGGGGTGAATTATCGGCAGAATCGGCTGAAATTTCAGCGAAATTCTGCGCCGCCGCGAGGACAGCCTCGGCAATCGGGTGGGTCGAGCCGCGTTCCGCCGTAACTGCGGCAGAGAGCAGTTCCGTCCGCGAAACGCCCGGCGCAGTGGAAATATCTGTGACCGTAAATTTCCCGGTCGTCAGCGTGCCGGTTTTGTCGAAAGCGACGGTTTCAGCGCGGGCGAGAAGCTCCAGAACACTGCCGCCCTTGACCATAATTCCGCGCTTCGCCGCGCCGCCGACTCCGCCGAAAAAGCTAAGCGGAACGGACAGAACGAGCGCGCACGGACAGCTTACGACGAGGAAAGTCAGCGCGCGATAGAGCCAATCGGAAAAGCTTCCCGCGCCGAAAACCGGAGGCAGAACCGCAATGCCGATAGCGGAGAAAACGACTGCGGGAGTATACTTTTTCGCGAATTTGCGCACAAATTCCTCGGCAGGAGCTTTGTTTTTTGACGTCTCGGAAAGCAGCTTCTCAACCCTCGCCGCCGCCGACTCGGACGCGGGCCGGGTAACCCGAAGCCGCACCGCGCCGTTCAGACTTATGAACCCCGCGAGAAGCTCGGCGCCCTCGCTTACGGCGCGCGGCACAGCCTCGCCTGTCATGGAAGCAGTGTCGAAGTCGGCGCTGCCGGAAACCACAACTCCGTCGAGCGGCACGCGCTCGCCCGCGCGGACAAGAACCGTCGCGCCGACGGGAACATTTCCGGTAAGTGTGACCGAAATTTCGTCGCCATTGAGCACATTTGCCGTCTCCGGCCGCAGGTCGAGCATACCGCGAATGTTGCGGCGCGAGCGCAAAACCGCACGGTGCTGGAACCACTCGCCGATTTGGTACAGCAGCATGACCGCCACGCCCTCGAACGCCTCGCCGATTGAAAGCGCGCCGATTGAGGCGACGGTCATCAGCAGGTTTTCGTCAAAAATCTGGCCTTTTGCAATGTTTTTCAGCATGTTCCACGCGATGTCGTACCCCGCTAAAAGCCACGCCGGGATGAAAAAGCAGTAGGAAACCCAGCCGGAGTCCTCGAAAAATATGCCCGCCGCCGTCAGCACAGCCGCTGCGCCGAGCCGCGCCCAAAGCACCCACGAAGGAGCTTCGCCGTGGTCGTGGTCGTGTCCGTCGTCATCATCCTCATCCTCGTCGCAACACGCGCAACCGCTGTGACTGTGCGGGTTTGAGGCTTTATTACCGTGGTCGTGTGAGTGGTCGTAGTCACAGTTGCAGCCGTCGCTTTCGGCGGAGCTGTCGTGTGTGCGGGAATTTGTGCGACCGCAGGCGCAAGTTTCGTGTTCGTTCTCACAAGTGTTCAACCGTTCACTTGTGGAAGGTGAAAAAAGGGAGTTCTTCTCCATAAAATGTGTCCTTTCTGTACTGCGTACGCCGCTGTGGTATAGTTTTATTTGCGGCGCAGGGGGTTATATTGATATATCTTTTATCTGGGTGTCGGGTCTCGCCCCGAGCAGGCCGCAGTAAACGCTACGCGTTTCCCGCTATGGAGATTTGCCTGCGGCAAACTCCGACANGCAAAAAGCGCTTGTAAGTTGGAGAAGCCAACTTTGGAGAGCGCTATGCGAAGCATTGCGCTTGGATGCGAGTACGAAATTGCTTGCGTTTGCTCAATTTCGTAAACGATGTAATTGCACCACCCTACGAACTTGCAGGGCTGGTAAATTCAATGGACGGATACACAACGGTCGCGCTACACGCGCGCTCGATTACGCCGCAGTTAGTTGTGAGCGAAGCGAACTATAGAACGCTATGCGAAGCATTGCGTTCAGTGCCGTGCGCTCGTTTACGCCGCAATCGGAGTTTGCGAAGCAAACTCCTGAGCGGTCAAGCTTGCTTGACTGCGGTCGCGCGCAGAAAAACCGTGGTTTCGCTTTGCGAAATCGTTGTCGCAAGGCAACGAAACGATTTATTCTACGAGGTCAGCAAAGCTGACCTCAGTGCTCGATTACAATGGATTTAGGCTACTAAGGGAACTACTCGTTGATGTGTTCTAAAGCCTGCAAAATAATCCCGCCGACATGCCCGTCATCAAACGAGTAGCAAATCATTTTGCCGTCACGCCGCGCCTTGACAAGCCGCGCGGTGCGCAGAATCCGGAGCTGGTGGCTTATCGCGGTGCGCTCCATTTTCAGCGCTTCGGCGATGTCGCCCGCACAAAGCTCGCCTGCTGCAAGGGCTGTGAGGATTTTAACGCGCGTCGGGTCGCCGAGAAGCTTGAAAAAGTCGGCGAGCCGCTCAATCGTGTCCGTGTCCGGCATTTCCGCCGCAACCTGCTCGATAAGGACGGCGCTTTCTTCGTCGTGAATCATTTCGTGTACCTCATTTAACAACTACTGCATTCGTGAATATGTGAGTGATTGTTCACGCGTTTAATATATCACACAAATTTGAAGATGTCAACAGGTTTTTCGGGTTATGTATCTTATTTGGAGCCGCTTGCGGCTCTAGAGCGGGAAACGCGCAGCGTTTACTGCGGCGGGCAGGTTTTTTGACAATTGATAATTGTCCGGCGTTCTGCTATAATTGAAATAAGCAACAAAACTGTATAACAGGAGGGAAAACATATGCCATTTATTCAAGCAAACTATTTTTCAACCGCGCTCATGCGCGACATCAGCTTCTGTGCGCTGCTTCCGGCGCTTAACACGCCGTCAATCCCCGGTCAGTTTATGCCCGGCGGGAAGATTTTGCCCCCGACCGCAAAATTTCAGACGCTTTACCTGCTGCACGGTATTTTCGGAAACGAGCGCTCGTGGCTCAGCTCAAGCAGAATTGAGCAGTATGCCGCAGAGCGCAACATTGCGGTTATCATGCCGTCGGGCGACTTGAGTTTCTATGCCGATATGGAAATCGGCGAGGGCGCGGCCTACAATTACGGCAAGTTTATCGGCAAGGAGCTTGTTGACGTGACGCGGCTGATGTTCCCGCTCTCGACCGAACGCGAGGACACGTTCATCGCCGGTCTTTCGATGGGCGGCTACGGCGCGTCGCGCGTCGGGCTTGAGTATGCAGACACCTTTGGCGCAATTGGCGCGCTAAGCGGCGTTCTTGATGCGGTTGAGGCTCTGCGCCAGATAGACGAGGGGCCGGGCGGCGGCCTGGACTTCGTTTGGAAAAGCTGCTTTGAAAGCCTCGAAAAGATGGAAAATAGCACAAATGACCTCTTTTATATGTCGAAAAAGCGCAAGGATGAGGGAAAGCTTCCGTTCATCTATCAGGCGTGCGGCACCGAGGATTTTCTCTATACCGCGAACACAAAATTCCGCGACCACATGAAAAATGTCGTCTGCGCGACCTCCGAGGAATACATCTATGAAGAGGGTCCGGGCGTTCACGACTGGAAGTTCTGGGATAGCTATATTCAAACCTGCCTCGACAAGTTCCCGCTGAAACGGAAGGCTATATTATAGGAGAAGAGCGCAGCCACCGCAGTAGGCGCACAGTGAGGCAGCGTCGCTTTTGGGTTTCCAAAATCCGCAGATTTTGAGAAAACCAAAACGGAGCGCTGAACAGTGTGCCGTAGCGAAGGTGAGCGCAGCTTGACAGAGAAATCCCGGCACGAAAAAATCAAATTAAAGGAATTTTTATGAAAAAAGTCACTCTTTACACTGACGGCTCCTGCTCAGGCAACCCCGGCCCGGGCGGCTGGGGCACGATTTTGATGTATGGCGCGCACAAGCTGGAGATGAGCGGCGGCGAAGCTGAGACCACAAACAACCGAATGGAGCTGCTTGCCGCGATTGAGGGGCTTTCCAAACTGAACGAACCTTGTGAAGTTACGCTATACAGCGACAGCCAGTATTTGATTAACGGCATGGAAAAAGGCTGGGCAAAGTCTTGGCGCAGTAAGGGTTGGGTGAAATCGGACAAAACACCGGCGAAAAATCCCGACCTGTGGGAGCGGCTTTTGAACCTCGCCGACACGCACAAAATCAGCTATGTGTGGGTCAAGGGTCACGCCGATAATGAGTGGAATAATAGGTGTGATGAGTTAGCGAAGAGCCGAGCGTTCGAGCAGGCAAAATAAGCGTCCGACAGCACAAAAACAGGTGCGGCGCTTGCGCCGCGCGGCATTTTGTGCGCGGAGGACAGGCTTATTTTGCCGCCCGCGAGGACGAACGAGGCTTGACAGAGCCGAGGTCAAGCAAGCTTGACCCCTTAGAATAGACCGCTTCGTTGTTTTGCAACAACGATTTCGCTGCGCGAAACCACGGTTTTTCAGGGGCATAGCCGCCCAAAACCAGATTAATATAACCGCTCTCCTTCGGGAGGGTGGTCTTTTTTTCGCCCGAAATTGAAAGCAAGGCCACAGCGCAGGAGAAAAAAGCCTAAATTTTAGGAAAAAATCACCCGAAAATCCTAAAAAAGAAAAATAAAATTACCGATTGGTGACCAAACGTGGTCACGTTTCACCCGATTTTCACCCCTATGTGAGAGGACAAGAAGGGTGTAGGCGCTCGAGCAGGAGAAATAAGCGTCCGACAGCACAAAAACAGGTGAGGTGCTTGCACCGCGCGGCATTTTGTGCGCGGAGGACAAGCTTATTTCGCCGACCGCGAGAGCTGCCGCAGCCTGACGTAGGGCAATGCGGAGGCCCCCACCCCACTCACAAAGGAGCGCACATGAAAAATTCAACCAACGACTGCGTGCGGCTCGCGCTGCACGGCGGTGAAATGAGCAAAACGGAGCTGCTAAAGCTCGACTTAACGCTGTTGCAGGAGCTGAAAATCGGCAAAGACGGCGCGGTTGAGCTGAAGCTCGTGGACAAAATGAAGCTTGCGGAGCAGCTGTCGTTCGGGGAAAATGAGACGGTGAAAGCACTGATTTCCGCACTGGAGAAAGCGGGTGAAAGCCTTGCAAATCAACGATATTTCGCCGAAACAGCTGGCGGCGCTGACGTGGTGGACGCCTAGCTCACCGATGAGAAACAGCGACGGAATCATCTGCGACGGCGCGGTGCGGTCGGGCAAAACGCTGTTTCTCGCGCTCTCGTTTTTCGTTTGGGCCATGCGGAGCTTCGACGGCTGCGCGTTCGCCCTTTGCGGGAACAGCCGAAGTGCGGTTCGGCGCAATATTTTGGAGCCGGTTTTGCCGTTTTTGAAAGAAATCGGATTTAAATGCGAGGATAAACCGTCACTCGACACGGTTTTCGTAACATTTATGGGTAAGCGTAACCGTTTCTACATTTTTGGAGGCAACAATGTCCTCTCCGCCGCAAAAATTCAGGGGTTGACGCTCGCCGGAGTTCTTTTGGATGAGGCCGCAATTTTGCCTGAAAGCTTTGCAAATCAAGCAGTTGCACGCTGTTCGCTGGAGGGCTCAAAGCTGTGGTTCAACTGCAACCCGGAGAGCCCGCGCAGCTGGTTTTATCGCGATTTTGTGAAATGTGCCGACGACAAAAATTTGCTGCGTCTGCAATTCAAAATGGACGACAATCCCTCGCTTTCGCCCGAAATTTTGCACCGGTACCGCTCGATTTACAGTGGACACTTCTTTCGGCGATACGTTTTGGGGCTGTGGGAGGCGGCCGAGGGGCTGGTTTACCCGTTTATGGACGAAAAATTTTGTCTGCCAGCGCCGCCGGAGCCGCACGAACGCTATGTGATTTCCTGTGACTACGGCACGAGAAACCCAACTTCTTTTGGGATTTGGGGACGGAAATCGGGTAAATGGTATCGGTTTTCCGAATATTATCACGATTCTCGCAAAACAGGAGAAACAAAAACTGACGGCGAATATGCTGCTGACCTCGCCGCCTTTGCAGGCGGGCGAAAAATCGCGGCGGTGGTTTGCGACCCGTCAGCGGCAAGCTTTATCACCGAGCTTCGACGACGAAGGTACAACGTAATTCCCGCGAAAAACGAGGTTCTCGGAGGTATAAGGCTCACGGCGGCGCTTCTTAAAGAGGGAAAAATTGTTATCTGCCCAAACTGCAAAGAGGCGCTGCGTGAGTTTTCGCAGTACAGTTGGGAGTCCGCCGGCGACAGCGAACGCCCGTCGAAGGAGAACGACCACGCGATGGATGAAATCCGCTATTTTGCAGCTACGGTTGTTGAAAACAGGGAAAACATGGCAGCAATCGGCGCAAAACGTACAAAGTAGTTACCAAAACCGTGCTGCGATTGAAATCAGAAAAATATACTTGCGTTTGAGTGAATAAGTTACGAAAACACCTTGAAACAGGGAGGAAGGCTACGAATTATGCCGAAAATCTTTAAAAAAGCCGTAGGTGCGGTGCAAATCACCTCGCCCTCGGTGGCGGCGGGGAGGATGTCCGCCAGCGGTGCACAAATTCCAGGGACAGGCGTCCGAGCAGAGCTAAGCCTGTACCGCGCGCTGCGCGAGGCTGTGCCGATTGTGGACGCCGCGCTGATGAAGCTGGTGCGCCTTTGCGGAGGGATAAACGTAGAAACCGATTGCGCCGCAACGGACACAGCGCTTGCAGATTTTCTGCGGACAGTGCCGACAGGACGCGGTCAGCGAGGGATTGACAGCTTTCTTGACAGCTACCTCGACTCGCTCCTGACCTATGGGCGGGCGGTCGGCGAGGTTGTGGCCTCGCCGGAAAGAGGTGAAATTGACGCCGTGATTTGCGCCGATCCGCGCCGCGTAGAGCCGCTCGAGGGGCGGACGCCGCTCGACTTCTCGCTCGCCGGAATTTCAGAAAAAGGCGAGAGATACTGCCTGCCGCGACAGGAACTGCTGCTGTTCACGACACTGAACCCCGAACCAGAAAACCCTTACGGCGTAAGCCTTTTGCGGTCACTGCCTGTTTATTGCGACACGCTTTTGAAGATTTACAACGCCATCGGGCGCAACTGGGAGCGGTTCGGAAACCCACGTTTTTCGGTCAGCTACAAGCCGGAAAACGGCGATATTTTGGACGCTTCAGAGCGCGTTGGACAGATTGCGAAGGAGTGGCAAAACGCCATGCAGGATAGCCGCGGAGGTGCGCTGCACGATTTCGTGTCCGTAGGTGACGTACAAATTCGGGTCATCGGCGCGGAAAACGCCATCCTAGACGCAGAAGTTCCGGTACGGAAACTGCTCGAGCAGATAGTCGCGCGGACAGGAATTCCGCCGTTCATGCTCGGCCTTTCGTGGTCAACGACTGAGCGTATGAGCACACAGCAGGCGGACATCCTGACGAGCGAGCTCGACGCAATTCGCCGCACTGTAACGCCTGCGTTGGAACAGATTTGCGAGATTTGGCTTCGTATTCGAGGGCTGAAATCCGGGGTGAAAATCACATGGAATACGGTCAATCTACTCGACGAAACGGAACTTGCACGGGCGAAATTGCTGAGCGCGCAAGCGGTGGAAATCGAAAGGCGAACAGGCAGACAGACAAGCCAGTGATACGTTCTGCTTAATATAGGAACAACCCAGATAAGGGAGGAAATATGACGAAAATCTATAAAATTGCGCCGCAGCCAGAGGGTTTACAGGAGGGCATAACCCTTGCGCCGCAGCCAATTGCGGCTGGTGCACCCTCGAAAGAGGAACTTGCGCTGATTTCGGCGTATACCACACGCGCACACGCGCCGGAGGAGCTTTACACCTTTTCGGTGAGGCTCTGCGACAACGAAATTGACCGCGATGGCGAAGCGTTTACGCCGGAAACCTTGCGGGAGCTTGCGGCGCTGTACGTTGGAAAGAGCGGGATTTTCGACCACGCATGGTCGGCGCAGAACCAGCAGGCGCGGATTTACAGGACTGAAATTGTTACAGAAAACGCAAAAACGGAACAAAATACGCCGCTTTGCTGGCTGAAAGCTTCGGCGTATATGCTGCGCGAGGGTAACGCCGACGCAATCCGTGCCATCGAAGCGGGTATCCGCAAGGAAGTTTCGGTTGGATGTGCGGTAAGGCGTAAGATTTGTTCCGTTTGCGGCAAGAAACCGGGGAATTGCGGGCATAAGCGCGGAGAAAAGTACGATAATACGCTGTGTTATACGCTGCTTGACGGTGCGGCTGACGCCTACGAATGGTCGTTTGTGGCGGTTCCGGCGCAGCCCGCTGCCGGAATCGTAAAAAACTTTGAATTGGAAGGGGGAGTAAAAATGAAAACCTTGAAGGACATGGCAATGGCGGCCGGAGGCGACGCGTTCGCCGAGTATGAGAGACTTGAAACCCTTGCAGCAGAGGGAGAAACACGAATAAACGGGCTTCGCAGCGAGGTGTCGCGGCTCTTTATCGCCGCCTCCGGCTTTGCGGCGGAGACTGCGGAAAAGCTTGCCGCAGCCCTCGGCGAAGCGGAGCTGAAAGCGGCAAAAACTTCGCTTGAGACCGCCGCGCGCGACAACTGGCCCGCCGCTCCGCAGATTTTGAATGCGGAAGAGGTCGACGAAGGGTTCAAAATCTAGTAGAAAGTCCGATAAATATACGAATAGTATATTTTATGGGATGGCACAAATGTGTGTCGTAGAAGGATAGATCCGAAAATGGCGACCCCAGCGGCGGCGAGAGGAAGCCGCCGAAAAAGCTGAAGTTCAACACAAAACGAATAATACAAACAGTAAAAATGGAGGAAAATATGACTAATAGTTTTGACAACATCCGCCTTGAGCGCGGAATGTATACCCACTCCGGCAAGAGTTTTTCACAGGTTTTGGAAAGCCTCGACCCGACCGAAAACTATCGTTCTACTGCGCTTGAGGGGTTGGACGCCTACCAGCGCCAGCTGAAGCGTTTTGGAATCAAGGCTCGCGGCGCGGGTTCAAGCACGGTTGAAAAGTTTTTCCAAAACTCCGAGACAGCAGTTTTGTTCCCCGAGTTTGTCGCGCGTTCGGTGAAGGCCGGAATGGATGCGGCGGACATTTTGCCCGCGATTTGCGCCCTTGTGACTGAGATTGACGCGAGCGACTACCGCCCTGTGGCCATTCCGGAAGGCGCTGCGGTCAGCACCGACGAAGGTGATGAACTGAACGAAATGACGCTGAAAACCCGCGAAAACAGCGTAAAAATGAAGAAAAAAGGCAGAATATTGACTGCAAGTTATGAGGCGCTGCGCGGGCAAAAGCTTGAGGTTTTGGCGCTCGCTCTGCGTCAAATCGGAGCGGGAATTATGCGCTCGCACCTTGCCGAGGCGGTCGAAACCATCAAAGACGGCGACGGAAATTCAAATCCGGCCACAATTTTTAAGGTGGGTACTGCGCCGATCAGCGGAACTTCCGGCAAAATTACATATGCTTCGCTCATTGATTTCTGGAACACTTTTGACGGTTTCGAGCTGAACACTTTCCTCGTCAGCCGCGACATGGCGGTCGCAATGCTGAAGCTGGCGGAATTTCAGAATGTTAACGTTGGACTTGATTTTCAGGGCAGCGGCAAGATGATTACGCCGCTCGGTGCGACGCTGATCCCGTGTTCCGTGCTCGATTCCGGCGAGATTATCGGCCTCGACCGCACATGTGCGCTTGAAATGGCGGCGTCTCCGTCGGTTCTCGTCGAGCAGGACAAGCTAATTAGCCGCCAGCTGGACCGCGTCGCGGTCACAAGTGCGGCAGGTTTTGCGAAGCTCTGTGTGGGAGCTTCCGCCGTTCTCGAGGTTTAAAAAAGTAGGGACGCTCCGCTAAACGGAAAAAAGGAGAAGTATAACTATGGAATACAATGAAGTTCGCGCCGAGGCGGAGCGCCTGTATACGGAACTTGCGCCGGGACAAAAGCAAGAAAACGAGGCGGTAAGCCTGGTTTTACTGAACAATTTTACGCTGTCGGTGCTGTCGAGGTTCGACGAAAAATGCGGCGAGGGGGCGTTCCCCTCTGCCGCGCTCGCGGCGGCGCTCCTGACACAGGCGGCGGTTTTGGAAATCACTGAGGGTGACGTGAAAAAGCTGCGTGTCGGCAACTTCTCGCTCGAAAATGGGGCGAGCCGCCCCGCTGCCCTGCGCCGCTCCGCCGATGCGCTGCTCTCGCCCTTTTGCGGCGCTGCGGGAGGGTATTTTGCAGCGGTAAAAGTATGAAAATGAAGGGCGAAGCCCGTTTCACAGGGGAAATAAGCTGCAAAAAGTGAGGAAAAGCGACATGACAAAGTACATATTTGCAAACATCGCGAAGAAATACGGCGTGGATTTGCAGCTCTTTTTGAAGGGCGCGGACGAGCCTTACGTCTCGATGAGGGTTATGCTGGAGCCGGAAAATTTTGCCGAAAACCTGCCAACCGAGCCGGGTGTGCGCGACGGTTCGCGCTACCTCTGCTACGCGCCGGAGGAGCTCGATTTTCCCGAGGCGCACAGAGGCTACGTGCTCGTTGAGAACGAGAAAATGTTGCGAGTAACCGCGGAAAAGGTAAGATATGGCGGGATAAGATATCAGAAAGTTGTACTAAGAAAAGCGTAGGCAGCTTTGCCGCCGAAATAAGACCGGCGCCAAAATCGTGAGGGCCGACCGCAGTCGGCGCGACGGGATTTTGAGCGCAGCCGAGGCTTATTTTGGCAACAGCAAAGCCAGCCGCAGTTCTTCCAAAGAGAAGAGAGGAGGCGCTCGAGCAAAACCAACAAAAAAATGAGAGGTGGTGCGCTTTTTGACCATAGACGGACTGCGCGCGGAGCTTTGTTCCGGGCTGTCAACGCCGCATTTATCAGTGCTGAAATCCTTCGGTGGCGAGCCGATGGAAGAGATGAAATTACCCGCCGCTGTGCTCGGCCTCAAGTCGGTGGAGCTGAAGCCGCTGGGATTCGGGTCGCGCGGCGAAGGCGGTACATTGAGCCGCGCAGAGCTTGAATTTACGCTAACGTTGTACGTTGAGGGAGAGGGAGCGGACGGCGGGACAGCGCTACTTTCCGCGCTGAACGGATTGATTGTCCGCGCCGCCGCACTCGAAGTCGGGGGAATTCGCTCACCGCAAATCACGGCAGGAGCGGCAAATTTTGACCGCGAAACACGCCTTTTAAAGCAGGAGGCGACACTGAAAACCAGCGCCCTCGTCGTCGTCGAAGAGGGAAAAGAAGCGGAAATCATAGAGCTGAGCTTTTCTGCGCGGGTAACGATATAAGCGCAAAAGTGCGGAATAATGCTTGATTTACGCAAAAACGGAAAGGAAAATTGAGAATGAACATAAACGTAACGGGCGAACGTCCGGGCGTATATTCCAGCTATTCGGCGTCGCTTGTGACGTCGCGGCGCAGCGGCGGCAAGACGGTTGGCGTTGTCGCGTCGGGCGCGGGAGATTTGGCCCCGCGCAGGGTTTCGAGCCTGTCCGAAGCGGCGCAGAGCTTCGGCGGGGACGCGATTGTGATGGAGCTTCTATCGTTGGTTTTTCAGAACGGCGCCCCTTCCGCAATAGTTGTACTTGCAGGTGAAAACCCGACAGAACAGGAGATTACTGCGGCGGCGGGTAAGCTTGAAACCGAGGACTGCGGCGTTGTAATTTGCACCGAGAACAGCCTCGCCGCGATGAAAATCATGCGCGACATGGCCGAGTCCGCTGCGAATTCCCGCCGCGAGCGCGTCTACATTACTGCGGCGGACGGTACGGCTGCGGAGCTTTGCGCGCTTGCTTCCGAGCTTCAGAGTGAGCGTACCGTGGTGTTTGGTCCGCTCCCAAAAACCTCGGAAAACACGGTGCTTTCGGCGGCGGCACTCGCAGCGGCCTTAGCCGGACAGATAGCGGCTCTAAGCGATCCAGCGATTCCGCTCGGTGGTGGAACCCTTAGCGGTATTGCGGCGAAAACCCTGACGCTCGCCGATTCCGTTGTGGATACGCTCGTGCGCGGAGGTGTTTCGCCTGTCGAAACGGTGAGCGGCAGGGTTACGGTTGTCCGCGCCGTCACGACCCGCACACGCTCCGGCGAGAGCGAGGATTTCACGTGGCGAGAGCTTTCGACGGTGATGATTGCCGACGATGTGCTCTCGACGCTGCGCTCTGCGCTGCGGGCTAAGTTCCTTCGGGCAAAGAATCTTTCGACAACGCGCGAGGCCGTAAAAACGCAGGTGATGGTCGAACTAGAGGCAAAGAAAAACAGCGAAATAATTGCGGATTATGGCGAAATCAGCGTAAATCAGAACGAAACTGAGCCGTCGCGCTGCGATGTTTCGTTTCGCTTTGCCGTTGCAAGCGGGCTGAATCAGATTGTAATCGGCGCGCAAATTGTGATATAGAAGGGCGAAGGCGCTCGAGCAGCTTGAAAAAGAAGGGCGCAGCTTGACATAAAACGTATTACTCGATTTTCTTTGCGCCGTGCGCTCGGCGTTATTTTCAAAGCTGATATAAGACAGAAAGGAGCAAAATTGTTATGCAAATACCAACAAGTGCGGATATTTATATCGAAATGGACGGTAAAAAAGTTGCGGCGGTGCAGAGTTACCGTGCGCTCTCCAAGCGCCAGAGCCGCGCTATCGAGGCCTTCGGCGAAAGCGAGCCGATTGCGACGATTGCGGGCCAGCGGGTTCACACGGTCGAGCTTTCACGGCTTTATATCACGGTGGATGCGGCGGATGAGGGCGTGAATTTCCACGATATGGAGAATTTTTCGCTGATTATCGTCAAGCCCGACCGCAAAATCATCTACACGGGTTGCCGTTGGAGCGACGTTGCAGAGGCGGGCGATTTGGGCGAAATGGTCATTGAGCGAGTTACCGTTGTCGCGACAAAGAGGCTGGAGACGGCGCGATGAAGCCCTGCATAAAGCAGCTCAGGGACGGCGAAATTTTTCGTGCAGAGGCGAAGGTTTCGCAGCTTTTGGAGGAGTTTCCGGAGATACCAAAGAGCCTTGCGGCAAACGCGTGCCTTGTTAGCGAAGCGTTGAGGTTCATGTGGTTCCGGCGTTTCCGCAGCGGCAAAAATGTGCTTTTTCGTCTGACTGCGGAGCAAATTTCGGATTGCGCAGCAATGGCGTGTGCGATGTATCTTGCGGCGCGAACTGGGGCCAGCAGGCCAGAGAAAACGCCGGAATACTCCGGGCAAATTGTGGAGATGAACCCGAATTTTGACTTTGCGCGCTATAGAGAGTTGAATTAAGTATAACGTTTGCATAACCGAAACTTTGCCATAAAGGGAGGATCGTAAAAATGACAAATTACCTCGCTCTTATGCTCGCGGCGGCGCGGGAATTCGCCGGGGAGGACGACCGCTTTGTGGCGAAGCCTTCAGGTCTTGGCGACCTTGCCGAATCCCTTGAAGCAGGGGGGAAACCCTTGTATGCCGCCGCGCCGCAGAATGCTTCCGTGTATGGGGAAAGTCACGAAACCTATGTGCCGCAGAGTGTTGAGGCGCAGGAAAACCTACGCTATCGCGCAAACTTCTTAGGAGAAGAGGTTTCCGCCGCGCCGCCGAAAAGGGCGGTAGACGTAGAATCCCACGAGACATCGGAGCTTAGGCGGCAAGCATACCTCGACGCGCGGCGGGCTCACGCACCGCTTGTCTCCCTGCGGGGCAAGGCGAAGGAAACCCTTGCGGCATAGGAGGTTGAAGCTTTGATACTGCCTCGCGACGTGGAGCGCAGAGACATGGCGGGCGGTGGTTTTGCTGAAAATCCACCCGACTTTGAGGGATTCAGCCGCTCGGTCGAGAGGGAAGCGAGACGATATTAGGAAGAGCCGAGCGTCCGAGCAGCGGATTTAAGACAGAGCGGAGCTGTTCGCCCGGAAGCAAAAAAAGGAGCGGTAGGCTTAAATCCGCGATCGCGAGAGCTGCCGCAGTTTGACAGGGCAGGAAGAACGCAGGCCGTTTTGCAGGTTGCGCAGCACTGCCAAAAAGCACCTGATTTCATCAGATAAGAGGGAAAATGCGATGGTATTGAAGCCGATGAGTTACAAAAATTATGTCTGGCCACACAACCCGCGGACGTATTCGATAACCTACCGCCGCGCCGTAGCGACGTCGAAAATCCCGTTTGGCGTGTATCATATGCAGGATTTAGGGCTGCAAAACCGCGTCATGAGCGGCGAGGGAGAGTTCTGCGGCGAGGGCGCTTACGACGAGTTCAAAAAGCTCGCGACCGTGTTCTACTCCGACGGTGCAGGCCAGTTGATACACCCTGTTTGGCAGGTGTCTAACGCGTATTTCGTTGCACTAGAGCTTTTGCAAGAGCCGCGAGAGGACTATGTTGCCTATCGGTTCGAGTTCTGGGAAGACACGAAAAAGCACGCCGAGAGTGTTGATTCGCTGCAAACCGCCGCCTCTCAAGGCGGGACACAGACCTCTTCCGCAACACCGCAGCCCTTGCAAAGCACCGCAAAAACCGTTGCGTCGCAAGGGACGGAGCAGAGCGCGACAAAAAGCTACACCGTCCGCACAGGCGACACACTCTGGGCAATTGCGCTGAAATTTTCGACAAGCGTTGCCGCTCTGTGTATGCTGAATCCTTCGCTGAAGAACCCGAATTTGATATTCGCCGGACAGATTTTGCGTGTAGTATAGGGGGTGGAGACAAGTGGAACGATATAACAATACGGTGACAATTTCGTTTGATTCGACCCGCGCCGTGAACATTTTGAGCATGAAGCTCAACCTGACGGACGGCGTGCCCTGTTCTAGCTTCGAGGCGGAGTTGATACACTCGGACGCAGCGAAGCTCGCCGCCGAAAGCTGCAAGCTCGTCAGAATTTACAGCGGTGAGCGGCTTGTGTTTACCGGCATTGTCGACGAGGCCGAAGTGCGCTCCGGCTTGCGCGGTCTGCGGCTTTTCGTCTGCGGCAGAGGGCTTGCGGCGCTGCTTATGCAGAGTGAATGCGCCTCTGCACAGTTCTCGTCTGTGGCGCTCACGGACATAATCTCGCGATACATAAGGCCTGCCGGAATCGCACAAATTGACGCGGGAGATTTGTCGGAGGTACTGCGTTTTACTGTAGAAAGCGGTACGTCGGCGTGGACAGTTCTGCGCAATTTCTGCGGTTGGTCGGCAAAAATCACGCCCCGCTTCGACAGGAACGGCACGCTCATTTTGCGTCCGGATGGCCACGGCGGAAGCCGTATACAAATCACAAAACAGCAGCCGGTAATTTCCGCCTCTGCCCGGAATCTGCGCTTCGGGCTGCCGTCACTGGCGTCGGTAACCGAGCGCACAAGCGGCCGGAAACTGAACGTAACTGACCCGCAACTTGTTGCGGC
>JGI994J12354_10000769_pt1 | contig 32246 bp, 29 predicted proteins | sample IntmicLarv3ML3BL_FD_12354 | JGI IMG/M metagenome (IMG submission 12354) | reverse complement strand
TGTTTTGTGTGAGAACTAAATTATAATGTGATTATTTATTTGTTTCAATTTTTTTTCAAAAAAATTTGGTGTTAGTCTACGACCAACACCAAATATTATACAACCCAAATATGATATAGAAATCTCTCTTTTTATATGAAAAAAACTCATTATAAATGATAGAAATAAGTTGTTAAATTATCATATATATGGTATAATCACAAGGTAGTAAACTTTAATCTATGGAGGAGAGTAGAATGAGTTTTTTTGGTTTTAGAGGTGGGGTACATCCACCAGAAAATAAAATCCAAACTGAAAAAAGTAGCACAGTCGTGATGAAAGCACCTAAGATAGTCTGCATTCCAATGCAACAACACATAGGCGCACCTTTGACTCCCTTGGTAAAAATAGGAGATAAAGTGTTAAGAGGTCAGAAAATAGCAGATTCTGATGCTTTTATGTCGTCACCAATACATTCTTCAGTGAGTGGAACAGTAAAAAAGATAGACGATATTCTAGTTCCCTTTATGGGAAATGTCAAAGCGGTCTTTATAGAAAACGACGAAGAATATACGTGGGATACTTTGGAAAAAATACCTAAATGGGAAGTGGCAAGTTCTAGTGACTTGTTGAAACTTATCAGGGAAAAAGGAATTGTAGGTATTGGTGGTGCTGCATTTCCTACACACATCAAATTAAACCCACCGTCAGATACAAAAGTCGATACTCTTTTATTAAATGGAGCTGAGTGTGAACCTTATCTAAATTCGGATAATAGGTTGATGCTAGAAAACCCTGATTCGATAGTAAAAGGTGTCAAAATTATCCAAAAAATACTTGGTGTTAGTAAGGCTATCATTGGTATTGAAGAAAACAAGCCAGAAGCTATTGAAAAAATGAAGAAAGCTGTTAAAAATACTGGAATAGAGGTAGTTCCTCTTCATACCAAATATCCTCAAGGGGGAGAAAAACAACTTATCAAAGCTCTTACCAATAGAGAAGTCCCTTCTGGAAAATTACCTTCTGCAGTGGGGGTAGTAGTGCAAAATACAGGTACAGCTGCAGCAATATACGAAGGGGTAGTTAATGGAGTCCCTTTAATAGAAAAAATCGTTACAGTATCAGGTAAAGCAATAAAAGAATCTAAAAATGTTAGAGTAGCCATAGGTACTCCATTTTCAGCTATTTTAGATTTTTGTGGTGTGGAAAGAGACAAAATAGATAAACTTGTAGTAGGTGGACCAATGATGGGAATAGCTCAGTTTTCTGAAGAAACCCCAGTCGTTAAAGGTACTTCTGGAGTACTAGCTCTTACTACTGAAGAAACGAATCCTTATGACCCAAGACCATGTATTTCATGTGGTAAGTGTGTAACTGTATGTCCTATGGGACTATCACCACTGATGTTTGCCAAAATTGCTACTTATGAGCAATGGGAAAGCCTAAATCAATATAGCTTAATGGATTGTATTGAGTGTGGCTCATGTTCTTATACATGTCCAGCAAATAGACCACTTACAGAATCAATCAAAATTGGTAAGTCAAAACTAAGAGAAATGATGAAAAAATAAGGAGGAGAGAAATTGGCTAAATTATTTAACATGGGGCCTTCCCCACATATAAGAACTTCAGAAACAGTCGAAAAAGTCATGTATGATGTAGTGATAGCTTTAGTTCCAGCATTTTGTGTAGCAGTGTATGTTTTTGGAATAAGAGCTGCTATTATTACAGCAATTTCTGTGCTAACATGTATGGGCACAGAGTATCTTTGTGCTAAAATGATGAAAAAAAATCCTGCAATATTAGATGGAAGTGCAATAATCACAGGAATTTTGTTGGCATTTGTCATTCCTGTATCTATGCCAATACCAGCTGTAATAATTGGATCAATAGCAGCTATAGCATTGGGTAAAATGGTCTTTGGTGGATTGGGATGTAACATATTTAATCCTGCACTTGTAGGTAGAGCATTTATTCAAGCATCATGGCCAGTATTTATAACGTCTTTTTTTTATGATGGTTTTAGATACAATAATATTCTTACAGGATTGACTCCAGATGCAGTGACAGGGGCAACAGTATTAGAAGTGATGAAAAGTGAGCGTGGATTAAATGAAGCTTTCATCGCCAGTGGTAGTCCAGTGGTACAAGCATTCCTTGGAAAGATGGGTGGTTGTATTGGTGAGGTATCGTCACTTGCTCTTTTGATAGGTGGAGGTTATTTAATATATAAAAAACAAGTAGATTGGAAAGTACCATTGATAATAATAGGTACGGTATTTGGAATGACTGCTATTATGGGAGCTGATCCAATTATGCATATCCTTTCTGGGGGATTATTTTTGGGAGCTTTTTTTATGGCTACAGATATGGTAACTAGTCCTTATACTGAAAAAGGAAAAATTATATTTGCAGTTTTAATAGGATTCTTAATTTCAATAATTAGGTTAAAGGGTGGATACCCTGAGGGAACAGCCTATGCAATTCTTATTGCCAATGGATTTGTCCCACTAATAAATAAATATACTCAACCTAAGAAATTTGGTGAGGTGAAAAAAAATGAAAAATAAATTTGTTCATTATGGATTTGTTTTATTCATGATTGCAGGTATTTGCGCAGGTATTTTGGGATTCACAAATAGTAAAACCAAACCAGTTATTGATGCCAATATGCAAATTAGGGAGAATACAGCAAGAATAGAAGTATTGGCTGCTGCCACCAAATTTGATACTGACAATATAATTAGACTTGAAGTTGATAATTTGGAATTCATACCTGGTTATGATGACAGCGAAAATTTAGTAGGTTATGTAGTAAGAGGATCATCCAATGGTTATGGTGGTTCTATTGAATTTATGTTAGGAATCGATCCATCAGGTAAAATAACAGGGCTTAACATTTTAGCTCATAAAGAAACATCCAATCTAGGAGACAAAATAACTGGGGAAGCATGGAGAAATTCATGGATAGGAAGAGATGCAACTTATGAATTTAGAAAAAATGTGGATGCCTTCAGTGGAGCAACAGTATCACCAATGGCTGTACATACAGGAATAAAGAGAGTACTTGAGGTCTTTGAAAGAGAGGTGAAGGAATAATGGAAAATAAAACTAGTTCTCTTAAGGTGTTGATAAATGGAATAATAGCTGAAAACCCAATTTTTGTTTTAATGTTAGGATTATGTCCTACATTGGGAGTTACCACTGCTGCAATGACAAGTTTTTCCATGGGGATTGCAGTAATTGCAGTGTTGGCATGTTCTAATTTCTGTATCGCTGCTTTAAGAAAAGTAATTCCTGATCAAGTTAGAATTCCAGCTTTTATTATGATAATTGCCACTCTTGTAACAGTTGTAGAAATGGTTATGGCAGCCTACACAGTGGAGCTATACAATGAATTAGGAATATTTCTTCCCCTTATAGTTGTTAATTGTATCGTGTTGGGAAGAGCAGAGAGCTTTGCCTCAAAAAATGGTATGATAGATTCATTTTGCGATGGAATAGGCTCCGGAATGGGTTTTACTCTTTCTTTGACCATTATAGGTTCCATTAGAGAATTTTTGGGTGGTGGCTCTATATTTGGTGCACAAATCATTCCTGAATCAATAGGAGCTATAGGAATATTCAAATTGGCTCCTGGGGCATTTATAACAATTGGGACTATAATGGCTATTCTAAATTATAGAAGTAGTAATAAGAAACAGGAGGGATAATCAGAGATGTCTATAGGAAGTATATTTGGAATTATAATAGGTTCTATTTTTATAAATAATGTAATTTTTGCACAATTTTTAGGATGTTGTCCATTTATTGGGGTTTCTAAAAAAATAGATGCTTCTATAGGAATGGGTGGAGCAGTTATTTTTGTAATAACATTGGCTTCTGGGATAACCTGGTCAGTAAATAGTTTTTTACTAGAGAGATTCAATCTTGAATATTTACAAACAATAAGTTTTATATTGATTATAGCTGCTTTGGTTCAATTTGTTGAAATGGCAATAGCAAAAATGTCCCCAGGATTATATAAGGCTTTGGGAGTATTTTTGCCTCTTATCACTACTAACTGTGCGGTATTGGGAGTTGCGATTCTCAATGTTCAAGAAGGCTATAATTTTATAGAAGCTGTAATAAATGGAGCTGCTATAGCCACTGGGTTTGCTCTGGCATTAATAACTTTGGCTGGTATAAGAGAGCAATTGGAAGTAGCTGATGTACCAAAGCCATTCAAAAATATACCAATAGCCTTTGTATGTGCTGGACTTTTGGCAATGGCCTTTGCAGGTTTTAGTGGAATGAATATTTAAAATATTTAGGAGGTAAGAATGAATGCAATAATAGCACCTGCATTGGTCTTGGGCTGTACAGGTCTATCCATGGGATTATTTTTGGCACTTGCTGCCAAAAAATTTGAAATAGAAGTTGATCCTAAGATTGAGCAAATCAATGGAGCTCTTCCAGGCGCCAATTGTGGTGGCTGCGGTTATCCTGGATGTGGTGGATATGCTTCAGCAATAGTGGAGGAAGGAGCTCCTACTAATCTGTGTGCTCCGGGTGGTCCTAGTGTCATTGAAAAAATTGCTGATATAATGGGAACAAAAGCAGATTTGTCTGGGGAGAAAAAAATAGCTAGGGTTATTTGTCAGGGAGACAAAGTAGCCAAAAAATATAATTTTGTTGGTTCGTTAAATACATGTGCAGATCTAGCTTTATATTCCAATGGAGATAAAGAATGTGGTTATGCATGTCTTGGTTATGGTGACTGTCAAAGAGTTTGTCCTGTGAATGCAATAAATATAGGAGCGTCTGGCATTGCTGTAGTAGACGAAGACAAATGTATCTCATGTGGATTATGTGTAAAAGGGTGCCCCAAAAATATAATAGTAATGACTCCTCAAAAAAAGAAAGTAACAGTGTTTTGTTCTTCTTTAGATAAGGGTGCTATGGCTAAAAAGGCTTGCCCCACTGCTTGCATAGGTTGTAGTTTGTGTGTTAAATCTTGTCCTAAGGATGCTATAGTAGTAGCCAACAATTTAGCAGTAATAGAACCTGACAAATGCGTAAATTGTGGTATTTGTGCTACTAAATGTCCTACTAAAGCAATAGTTAACAATTTTAAAAGACCTGTAAGGGCTACTGCTCAATCAGCAGATTCAGCCAAGGCAGAACCTACAGTACAAGTGTAAAAAAGAATATTTTATCATCAAGTAAAGGCATTCAAATTTTTTTGGATGCTTTTATTACTATGGAGTATTTTAATATAGGAGAATCATGGCAGATATCTTAATCAAATCTTCTGGGTATATTTTTGTTATAATTTTAGGTTATACCTTGAAAAAAATAAATTTTTTTGGCAAGGATGAATATAGAACTTTAGTTAAAATTCTCATGAAAGTGACATTACCCGCAGTAATAGTGTCTAGTTTTAGTACAGCAAAAGTTGATTTTTCATTAATTTATGTTACTTTAGTGTGCTTGGTCTGTGGGTTATTCTACTTATTTGCAGGTTATATATTGTCTAGAGGAAAAGACAAGGAAACTCAAAATCTTTTTATGATTAATTTTCCTGGATATAATATAGGTAATTTTTCTCTACCCTTTGTACAAGGATTTTTAGGAGAAATTGGAGTGGTTGCCACTTGTATGTTTGATGTTGGAAATGCAGTATTAGTTACTGGGTTTTCATATTCTGTTGCTACTGCTGTGACTAGTACTGGAGAAAAGAGAAGCTTTAAAGAAACATTAAAAATAATGTTGTTCTCTGGGCCTCTTTTAGCCTATTTAATAATGATTGTGGTAGTTGCATTTAATATAAAACTGCCTTCAGTGATAGTATCAACAGCGACTATTATTGGGAGTTCCAACAGTTTTCTTTCAATGTTTATAATAGGGTTAATGTTTGATATAAAATTTAGAAAAGAATACTTTTTAAATTCTGCTATTATCGTGTGTACAAGAGTATTCTTTGCAGGAATTTTTTCTTATTTAGCTTTCAAATTTTTACCCACTTCTTTGGAAGTAAAAAAGACAGTAGCAATTTTGGTTTTTTCTCCTCTCACTTCCCTTGCTCCCATTTTTACAGAAATGGCAGGAGGAAAAAAAGAAGTATCTGGTTTTATAGGGGCTGTATCCATTATTGCCAGTATTATTTCTATATTAATAATGATGAATTTATTACAATAACTAGATAAAAAAATTTAGGATAAAAAAATTTAACTCTCTATTTAAAATGGAGGAACTAATTTATGGAAGAATATGGAAAGACTATAACTAATTTTATTTGCGATATCAAATCAACTAATGAAAAATTAACAGCCATTATAGAGAATTCATATGATGGTATTTATATTACTGATGGAAATGCCAATACAATAATGATTAACAAAAATTATGAGATTATTACTGGACTCAAAAGAAGAGAGCTTCTCGGAAAGAATATGCTAGATTTAGTAGAAAACAAAATTATCTCTCAGAGTGGGACTTTAGCAGTAATTGAAAAAAGAAAAGCGATTACGCTATATCAAGAATTTAAAACTGGAAGAAAAGCTTTAATAACGAGTTCTCCTGTATTTGATGCTCAAGGTAATTTAATAATGGTAGTAACCAATGTTAGAGACTTGACAGAAATTCATCAATTGCAAGAGGAAGTAGCAAAGCAGAGCGTTCTTTCAATGAAAACCATTGAAGAAATGGAAGAGTTAAAAAAGAAGTTAAATCTACTACATGATATTGTATGCACAGATAAAAAATCTGTTTCAATTTTGCAACTAGCCAATAAAGTAGCTTCTACAGATGCTACAGTACTGTTATTAGGTGAAACAGGTGTAGGAAAAGATGTTTTTGCCCAGTATATTTATGATAATAGTAATAGAAAAGGAAAACCATTTGTAAGACTCAATTGTGGAACATTGACTGCAACTTTGGTTGAAAGTGAATTGTTTGGTTACGAAAAAGGCTCTTTTACAGGGGCCAACAAAGAAGGAAAAATAGGGTTATTTGAGGTTGCAAATGATGGAACTATATTTTTAGATGAAATAGGAGAGCTCCCTTTGGAAATGCAAGTAAAACTCTTACGCGTATTGCAAGACCACGAGATAATCCGTATTGGTGGCCATAATCCAATAAAAATTAACGTTCGTGTAATAGCTGCTACTAACAAAAACTTAGAGGAACTTATAAAAAGTAAAAAATTTAGAGAGGATTTATATTATAGGTTGGCAATCTTTCCTATTACCATCCCACCTTTGCGGGAGAGAGTAGATGATATTTTTCCTTTGACAAAGCTTTTTGTGGAGCAGTTCAATAAAAAATATGACTTTAACAAGAAATTTGCACCTACAGCCATAAAAATACTGGAAGGTTATGATTACCCCGGAAATATCAGGGAATTAAAAAATATAGTAGAACGGGCCTTTATAATGAGTAATGATGATGTTATTTCTGTTGGGGATATTCCTATTTATTCGGAAAAATCATATATGTATGATTCTTTTGATGAAGATAAAGTTTTTAATTTGAAGGAAAAATTAGAGAGTATCGAATTGGATTACATTAATGCTGCTTATGAAAAATATAAAAATGTGAGAGATGCAGCTAAAAGCTTAGGAATGGACCCTTCCACCTTTGTAAGAAAGAAAAACAAAAAGAAAGAATAAAAAAATATAAATAGCAAATTTTATCCACTATTTTTATGAGATTGGCATGAAATTTGCTATATTTATTTTATATAATTTTATATTTAACATTTTAACATTTTAACATTTTAACATTTTAATATTTTAACAATTTAATTAAGATTTTTTATCAAAAAAACTATTAAAATTTTTAAGGAGGAATATCAATGGCTTTAATGACAGGAAATGAATATTTAGAAAGTATGAGAAAATTAAATTTGCAGGTTTATATGTTTGGAGAAAAAATAGAGAATCCAGTGGATGATCTTATATTAAGACCCTCTCTAAACTCAGTAAAAATGACTTATGAACTTGCTCAAATGCCTGAATATGAGGATTTGATGACTGCAATTGATCCTGATACTGGAAAGAGAATTAATAGATTTTGTCATATTCATAGAAGTGCAGAAGATCTTGTAAAAAAAATAAAGATGCAACGTCTTTTGGGACAAAAAACAGCCTCTTGCTTTCAACGTTGTGTAGGAATGGACGCTTTTAATGCTGTCTTTAGTACTACTTTTGAAATAGATGAAGCTTGTGGAACAAAGTACCATGAAAACTTTAAAAAGTATATGCATTATTGTCAAGATAATGATTTTACAGTAGATGGAGCTATGACAGATCCTAAAGGTGATCGAAGCCTACCACCTCACAAACAAGCAGATCTGGATTTATATATGCATATAGTAGAAAGAAGACCAGATGGAGTAGTAGTAAGAGGAGCTAAAGCACATCAGACTGGAATGGTCAATTCCCAAGAAGTTATAATAATGCCTACTGTTGCAATGGGACCAGAAGACAAGGATTTCGCTATTTCCTTTGCAGTTCCAACAGATGCCGAAGGAATCCTAATGATAGTAGGAAGACAATCGTGCGATACCAGAAAATTAGAAGGTAGCGAAATGGATGTTGGGAATAGTGAATTTGGTGGAATGGAAACATTAGTTATATTTGACAATGTTTTTGTTCCAAATGATAGAATTTTTTTGAATGGAGAAACAGAATTTGTTGGAATGATGGTAGAGAGATTTGCTGGATATCATAGACAAAGTTATGGAGGGTGTAAGGTTGGAGTTGGTGACGTCCTAATAGGTGCAGCTGCTCTAGCTGCTGATTACAATGGAGCTGCCAAAGCAAATCATGTGAAAGATAAACTAATAGAGATGACTCATTTAAATGAAACTTTATATTGTTGTGGAATAGCCTGTTCTTCAGAAGGAACTCCAACAGCATCAGGAAATTATATAATAGATTTATTATTAGCCAATGTCTGTAAGCAAAATGTTACGAGGTTTCCATATGAAATAACTAGACTTGCAGAGGATCTAGCAGGTGGATTAATGGTAACTGCTCCTTCAGAAAAAGATTTTAGGGATCCTATACTAGGAAAATATATAGACAAATATTTAAGAGGAGTAAATAATGTCTCTACAGAAAATAGATTGAGAATATTAAGATTAATCGAAAATCTAACTCTAGGTGCAGCAGCAGTGGGATATCGTACAGAATCTTTGCATGGAGCTGGTTCTCCTCAGGCTCAGAGAATAATGATAGCGCGTCAAGGTAATATTAGTATGAAGAAAGAATTGGCGAAGGCCATAGCCAAAATAAAAGATTAGTAAAGGAGTATTATGATGAATTGGCGAGAAATTTATAAATCAAAGGTTAAAAGTGCAGAAGAAGCTGTACAGTATATTAAATCAGGAAATAGAGTTGTGCTGGGGCACGCAGTTGGTGAACCCATATATCTTGTGGATAAAATGGTGGAAAACCATAAAGCATATAAAGATGTTGAAATAGTACAAATGGTTGCAATGGGACATTCTAAATATACAGCACCAGAGATGAAAGAGCATTTTAAACTTAATGCCATATTCTTAGGTGGAACCACAAGGGAATGTGTTGCAAGTGGACAAGGGGATTTTACACCTTCTTTTTTCTATCAAGTGCCAGAGCTATTTAGAGGGAGCCTAAAAGTTGATGTGGCCATGATATGTGTATCCTATCCTGATGAAAATGGTTATTGTAGTTTTGGAGTTGCTTGTGACTATACTAAACCTGCAGCAGAAAATGCAAAATTAGTTATTGCGCAAGTCAATAAATACATGCCAAGAACCTTAGGTGATTGCTTTATTCATATTTCTGATATGGATGTAATAGTAGAGCATGATGAACCTATCCCAGAGTTGGGATTACCTAAAATAACAGATGTGGAGAAGGAAATTGGTAAAAATTGTGCAAGTTTAATCAATGATGGTGATACATTACAATTGGGAATAGGTGCCATTCCAGATGCAGTTCTACTTTTTTTAAAAGAAAAAAAAGATTTGGGAATTCATTCAGAAATGATATCTGATGGTGTTGTAGAGTTGGTGGAAAGTGGAGTAATCACTTGCAGAAAGAAAAATATAAATAAAGGAAAAATAACAATTGGATTTTTGATGGGAACTCAAAGACTCTATGCCTTCATTGATGATAACCCAATGGTGTCTATGCATTCAATAGACTATATAAACGACCCAAGAATAATAGGTCAGAATGATAATTTAGTATCTATCAATTCGGCACTGCAGGTAGATTTACAGGGGCAAGTTTGCTCAGAATCAGTAGGACTTAAACAATTTAGTGGAATTGGAGGACAAGTTGACTTTGTAAGAGGAGCTGCCTTTTCCAAAGGTGGACGGTCAATACTGGCATTTCCCTCTACAGCCAAGAATGATACTATTTCAAAAGTAGTACCGTTTTTGACAGAAGGATCAGCTGTGACTACTTCTAGAACTGATGCAGATTACATAGTAACAGAATATGGAGTGGCAAAATTAAAGGGAAATACTCTAAGAGAAAGAGCAAGACAACTAATAGGGATAGCTCATCCAGATTTTAGAGAAGGTTTAAAAGAAGAATTTGAAAGAAGATTTAAAGATAAGTTTTAGTAGAAAATTATAGAAGGGTAGTCTCGACGAGGACTGCTCTTTTTATTTTATTACAATAAAAAACTGAATCTTGTATAAACAAGATTCAGCCATTTTATTATAAACTATTTTAAATTTCTTTGTTATCAAGTTCGTTGGTGTATTTTGAAGAGTCAGAACATATCAAATGTAGGATGATTCCTGCTGCCAATCCCCAAGAAGCTCCTTTCATTGCCAAAACTGCTGCCATGGCTGTTGAAACACCTTTATCCATAGGAGTTTGTGCTTCATCCATTGCTATTCTTCCACATACATATCCTTGCACTAACATTGTAAGGGATAAAGCTGCTGGAAGTGTCGGTCTTACAAAGGAAGCAACTGGTACCAATGCCACGCATATAAAAGTCATACATCTAAATGTTCCCACACCACTAAAGATAGAATCCATAGACTCTCTTCCTTGTTTATATCTTTCAGCAATTGATGCTGTTACTGCAGCCCATAAAGGTCCACATAAATTTACATATGGTGAAATAAAAGCTTGAATGATATTACGAATTCCTGATAATAAATTGGATCTATTGGCATTAAAGTCAATTTTTTCATCAGTTCTAACTTTTCTTGCTTCTCCAATAAGAGCATCACTACTCACAAAATCACCAAAGGCGATTATATATACCATGAAAGCAGTAGGAATTACTGATATGAATTTTGCTACATTGGGAAAACCAGTGGGACCAAAAGGTGTAACTAATTCTATTATTCTTCCTATTTCAGGAATCTTTATTATAGAACCTACTACGAGCTGAGGAGCAGGCAATTCCTTTGATAACGGACCAATAATAACAGCGATAATAATAGCTGGTAACATTCCAAAATTTCCTATTGCATTCCAAATTTTACTACTTTTTTTCATTCTTTTAAATCGTTCAGAAAAAATTAAGAAATAAGCAATTAATGCACCTATAGTAATAGTCTTAGGATAGAGATTAAATCTTCCAGTTGGGCCAAATTCTCCCATGATAGCTGAAAATCCTGCACCTAATAATATACCCGCTTTTATTGATCTTGGAACAAAATCAATAACTCTTTGAGCTAATCCAGTCAATCCCATGAATAGAAAAATCATTCCAACTACAAGTTGCAATGCTATCATAGTTTGAGTTCTTTCAACTCCTATTGGTGAAGTCTCAAGGAAAGCAATTACCAAAGGAATAGCTGGAGTTATCCAACCGGGAACAACAGGATCTCCAAAAAATGCATGTATACAGTAAAAAAATCCATTGATGATAACCATACTCCATGCCACATCATAGGGAATTCCCAGCACAGTTTCCAAAATAGGAATAGCCCCCAAACAAGTGGCACACATTAAAATAGCTTGTAGACATTCAGACCATTCCCATCTATAATGGATAAAAGGGAGTCTAAATTTGAATATCCCCAGAGGGATGTAAGGTTGTTCTTGTCCATGTTGACGTTTCATTGCCATAATCCTAAACCTCCTAAATATTGTGATAGAGATAACTTTATATTTAACATTGAATATAATATAAGCAAAATTTATGCCATTACAGTAAAAATAAAGAAAATAGCTGTTTTCCTCATTTAAAATAATAGAAGCAGTACAATCTATTAATTTTGTATTAATGTTGCAACTTAAGTTTCAAAATAGAAACAAAAGTTTCAAAACAAAACTCAAATTCTTTTCAAAATCACTTTAAATTTGGCATAAAAATTGCTTATAACATAATTAAAAAATAATAAAAAATTTTACTATAAATTTTTGCTAAAAAGTAGTTTAATTATATAAAGATAAGTTGTATAATGAGATCGAACCAATAAAATAAAAATATTTGGAGGAATTGCTATGGAAATAAAAAAAATTGAAGAATTTATATCAAAGGAAATAAGACCCCATTTTAATGGCCATGAAGGAAATATTCAAATTGTCTCCTTGGAAGAAAATATTTTAAAATTTAGGTTAACAGGTCAATGTTCCAATTGCCCATCAGCTGTTTTTGAAACAGAAGAATTTATATCTGTAAAAATAAAAGATGAATTCCCACAAATAAAGGCAGTTATGTTAGTGAGTGGTGTGAGTGATGAATTAATTGAATTTGCCAAAGAAATATTAAATAAAGGAAAATTATCATGAGAATTGGAATAAAATACTGCGGTGGATGCAATCCAAAATATGATAGAGTTGGTGCTTTAGAAAAGGCAAAGAAAGAATTGGAGAATCATCTTTTTATTTATGTGAAGGACGAAGAAATTTATGATTATATTTTTGTGATTTGCGGTTGTCATGCAATTTGTGCATCTCATGAAAACATAAAATTTATTAAAGATAAATTTATACTTCAATCATCAAAAGAAATGGAAAGGGCAGTAGAAATCTTAAAAAAGTAGGGTTTGCTTCTAATTTACTTGACTTTAATATTATATGTTATCAAAATAAAAAGAGAAATCCCAAAAGGAACTTCTCTCTGCTTTTAGTATAAAAATAACATAACTAAAAATGGTATTTATAATTTTAATAATTTTCAGATAAAACTTGGAAATAAGCTTGAGGATGACTACATACTGGGCATTTACTAGGAGCTTTATCACCTTCATGAATATGCCCACAATTATCACAAATCCAAAAAACTTTATCATCCTTTGTGAATATACTCTCTTTCTGCAATATATCAGCCAATCTTCTATATCTCTCTTCATGATGTTTTTCTATTTTTCCTACTCCTTGAAACAGAAAAGCAATATGATCAAAACCTTCTTCTTTAGCTGTTTTAGCAAAACCTTCGTACATATCTGTCCATTCATAATTTTCCCCATCTGCTGCGTCTAGCAAGTTTGTCAAAGTAGTAGGAACTTCTCCACCATGTAATAGCTTAAACCAAATCTTTGCATGTTCTTTTTCATTTCTGGAAGTTTCATCAAAAACATTTCCCAATTGCACATATCCCTCTGATTTAGCTTTGGAGCCATAGTAAGCATACTTTATGCTAGCTTGTGATTCACCAGCAAAGGCAGTCTTTAAATTTTCTTCTGTCTTAGTTCCTTTTAAATCTTTTACATCTTTCATTCTCTTCCTCCTAAAAATTTTAAATTAGTATTACAAGTACTTATTAATATAAATTATTTTATTTAAATAATTTTAAACATCCCAAAAATTTACTTTTACGAGAGATATTTATAATCATTACAAATATGATAACACAACTTAAATAATAAGTCAAATTTTTTGTTTTAAATCTAACTCACAATTTACCATTGGAAAAATTTATTATTAATCACAAGGGAAGTAGTTGGAAAACTAAGTTTTGAAATTATCTATGAGAATTAGCTTATTAAAATTTTATTAGCCCACCTACCAAATTATCACTTTCAGAGATGGTTACAGTGTCTTTTACTAATACTTTTAATATTGTGATAAGAATTATAGTACCAGCAACTATCACCTCTTCTCTTTTTGGGTTAAGGCCAATGACACTTTTGGTAATGCCATTGTTTTTTTCAAAATATAGTTGAAGATTTTGTTCCAATTCTTTCAAAGTGATAGTGGAAAGATGAACCTTTTGGGAGTCATAAACTTCCATTTTATCCCTAACAGAGATTTGAGTGGTGGCAGTACCAGCAACTGCCACTATTTTATAATCGTCTTTTTTTAGAGATTCTACATCTATGAGGATGTCAAGGTTATTTTTTACCCAATGGTAAAAGGCAATCATATTTTCTTCTGTGTACCCACCCTTAAAAAATTTCTCTGTTCCTCTCACAGCGCCGATATCAATACTTTTGATAAATTCGATATTATTTTTTTCTCCCAAAGAAAATTCAGTGCTCCCTCCACCAATATCTACTACTAGAATTTTATCAGAAAAAACCGTTGAATTTCCAACAAAATTGAGCATTCCTTCCTCCACACCAGAGATACATCTGACATTTACAGGAATTTGCTTTATTTTTTCCAAAAATTCTTCCCGATTGGTAGCATACCTTACTGCTGAAGTGGCAAAGGCTTTCAAATCATTTATATTGTACTTATCAGCAATGCCTTTATATTTTTTGATTACACTCAATGTTCGCTCCATAGCATCTTCTTTCAGATAATGATTTTCATCCACATCTTCTCCTAATCGTACTATTTTGGTATGCTTTTCCAACTCTTCAATGGAGATCACTGTATCACCTTTTTTTTCAATGCTGGCTACAAGAAGTCTTACAGAATTTGTCCCAATATCAATGATACCTTTGATGGATTTTTTAATTGGAAGATTTTTTTCTTCGTATTCTATTTGGATATCATCTTCAGAGAAAGGTTGAATATCATGGTCCTCTATCTGGTAACTATCCAAAAGAAGTACAATATCCTTCAGAAAATTCTTGTTTCTGTAATCAATAATCTCTTCAAAAGGTTTGGTAAAATCTTTTATTTCAAATACAAATTTTTTCATATGATGAGCATCTTCTATCAGTTCCCTTATCTTTATGGGTTCAATATTCAAAATGTCTAGTTGATTACTTTTTAAGAAATTAAAAAGCCCAAAATTACCATTGTTAGCACCCATAATTGAATATTTAATAGCTTTCTTTATTCCTTTTAAAAATTCCTTCTCTGGAAGAGTAGATAAAAAATCAATATCAATAATAACAGCCTTTGGATGTTGAGTAACTCCAATAAGGTTTTTAGCTTTTGTGTGATTTAGGGAGACTAAGTTTACAATACTACTGTCTATTTGGCTGGCTAAGGATGTTGGCATTTGAATAAAATCAATTCCCCCAATATAGGTAGACGCAATAAAACCAGCGATATCGCAAATTACTCCTCCACCTAATGAAATAATACAAGATTTTTCTGTAAAATTGTTGGTATAAAGGTAATCAAAAATATCATTGGCAGTATCAAAGTTTTTGTATATTTCCCCATCTGGAATTTGAAAAGTATGAATATTATGAAAATTTTCAGAAATGCTCTTTGTTTTTTCCTTGTATAAAGAGCTTATAATATCATTTGTTAGAATTAAGATTTTATCGTATTTAACAATTTGTTTCAAGAAAACTTCTATTATGGATTTTCCTATGAAGATTGGATACTCAAAGGATTTGGTATGTACCCTTATTTTTTTTATATTTTTGATTAATTTTCTATTCATAGTTTCCCCCTTAAAAATCAAGTAAATTCTTAATGTAAATTATACTAGATATTTTTATAATATTCAACTTCATTATAAAATTTTTATATGACTTAACAAAATATTATTATACAGACTACATCAAAAAGATTCAAATCCCATAAAAATCCTAAAAAATAATAAATAGTATAAAAAAGGCAAAAATTACTCAAAGACTTAACTACATAATTCTTGTAATATCCCTTTCTCTATGGTAAAATGAAACATAATGTTTAGTATAAATTTGGGGAAAATATGAATGATTTAGTTAAATTTTTTAAGTCCAAATATTTATATATTTGTATTTTGTTATATCTGATGGGGGATTTCTTTCTTGAAGGACCTCTAAAAAATATGGGACTTTTTTCACATATATATCTATACTTTGGTAAAATTTCTTTTGTCATAGGAGGCCTACTCTTCATAAATATTGTATTTAGCTTTGGTAGAACTCCACCCAAAAATGATGTTTTTCCAATAAATATAGAATTTATAATGCTAGGTTTCTTATCTGCTTTATATTTTTTACTTATGTTAAAAATAGAGGTGCCTTTCACCAGAGAGATTGCTTCAGATGAAATTCTTCAAAAGGCAATTAACATTACCACATTTGAGCATGATTGTGGACAAGTTCCCTCTTTTTTATTTTACTTGATTCTATCGAAGTTTCCTAATCTTCATGCATATATATTATTGGGTGTGATATTTGGAGTTTCGATAATAGTAGTATTTTTAATTCCAGTTACAAAAAAGCTAATCAATCTTTATAGGCAAGAAAATTTGGAAAATCAAAGAGAAAGTGATGAAGAACGAGAGACAATAGAAAAAGAACTGACAGAAAAAGAAGAAAAAATTATACTAGGAGAATCAGGAGGAAAAATTGCGCAAAATTGGACACATGCTAAAACGAATATAAAAAATATAAGGTTATCAATGGAAGAAATCGAAGAACTTACAAAACAAGCTATCAGTTGTGATAGCCAAAACTCAAAGATGAATGCTGGTGATAAAAAATCAACACAAAGTTATTTTATTAATAATAGCAGGAAAACTGCGACTTCAAAGGAAACCAAATCCAAAACAAGCTCAAAAATTCCAAAAGAAACTTCAACGAAAACAATTAAACTAGATGCTTTTTTTGAGAATTATAAGAGAAGTAATGATTTAATAGGAAAAGAAACAATTTTTACAAAAAATGATGGCAAAGCAGAAATAGACAGAAAAATTGGCGAGATGAAAATAGATAAAGAAGATGAAAAAAAATCAACTTTTATTCCTAAAAATGAGTCAATAATCAGTGAAGGTTCAAAAAACGAAAATTATGATATTTTTGAAATTAAATTTAAAGAGGGGGAAGAAATTTTAAAAACTATCAAGGAGGCTCAAGAAAAGGTGAGAAATGGACCTAAGGACATTTATAGTTCTGTAGGTGATGATATGACAGTAACAACTGGTAAAAATAGCAAAATAATATCACTCAGAGAATATTTAAATGTAAATGAAAAAAGTAATAATAATATAACTAATAGTATTATAGAAACAGAAAAAATCAAGAAAAAATAGATAAATTAAGGAGCCTTTATATGATATTAGCTTCTAAATCTCCTAGAAGACAGCAAATTTTGGAAGAAAGTGGATTTGTCCTTGAGATAATTCCAGCAAATGTAGAAGAAAAAAGTGACAAAATAATTGTGGAAGATAAAATTATGGACATAGCTAATCTAAAGGTGGTGGAGATAGCTAAAAAATTTACTCAAAAGTATATTTTAGGTGCTGATACAGTGGTTCTATTGGGAAAGGAAATAATAGAAAAGCCTAAGGATGAAAAGGATGCCTCCAAAATATTAAGAAAACTCTCTGGAAGGTGCCATGAAGTAATTACAGGATACAGTTTTATAAATTTTGATAGAAATATAAAGCTTACAGGTTACGAGAAAACCAAGGTTTATTTTAGGGAGTTGACTGATCATATGATTGATTGGTATATATCAACAAAAGAGCCTATGGATAAAGCAGGTGCCTACGGGATACAAGGAAAAGGAGCCTTTCTCGTAGAAAGAATAGAGGGGGACTTTTTCAATGTAATGGGATTTCCAATCAGTAATTTTATAAAAAATATAGAAAAAATTAATATAAAAATAGACAAATTAAGTGAAATATAATTTTAAAATATATATTTAATAAAAAAATTAAGATAATATATACATGAGGTGAATAATGAAAAAAGCATTTGGTAAAATATTTGGCGTGTTTTCAGAGGATTTAGGAATAGACTTGGGAACTTCCAACACTTTAATTTGTATGAAGAACAAAGGGATAATATTGAATGAACCCTCTGTGGTAGCCATTAATTCCAAGACAAAGGAAATAGTAGAGATAGGAGAAAGAGCAAAACAAATGGTAGGGAGGACTCCTATTACCTTTGATACAATAAAGCCTCTACAAAATGGAGTAATATCAGAATATGAAATAACAGAAAAAATGTTAAGAATTTTTTTCAAAAAAGTAAAAAGAAATGACCTTTTTTCTAGTCCAAGGGTGGTTTTGTGTGTTCCTGCTGGAGTTACTCCAGTTGAAAAGAGAGCAGTGGTAGAGGTAGCAATAGATGCAGGAGCGAGGGAAGCGTTATTAATAGAAGAGCCTATGGCTGCTGCCATAGGAATAGGACTAAATATATTTGATCCAGAGGGATATATGATAGTAGACATAGGTGGGGGTACTTCTGAACTTGCTATTTTGTCTCTTGGTGGAATAGTAGAAAAATCTTCTTTTAAAGTTGCAGGGGACAAATTTGATTCAACAATAATGGAATACATCAGACAAAAACATAATTTACTAATAGGTGTGAAGACTGCCGAGGATATAAAAAAGCAAATAGGAGCTGTGGTGGACCTAGAAGAAGATATTTTTGTAGAAATTAGTGGAAGAAATGTAATAAGTGGATTACCTAAAAATATCCAAATTTACTCATCAGAAGTGGTGGAGGCATTAGGTGATGTTCTTCAGCAAATAGTGGAAGAAATCAAAGTATTACTTGAGAAAACACCACCAGAATTGTCAGCAGATATAAAGAAAAAAGGAATATTCGTCACAGGAGGAGGGGCTCTTTTAAGGGGAATAGACAAGAAAATATCTGAAAGTCTTAATCTAAAAGTAACAATATCTGACGATCCACTAAATGCAGTAATAAATGGCATTAATATATTGCTTAAGGATTTTTCAAAATACAGTAAAATTCTTATTTCGCCTGAAGCCACTGAATATTAATATTATGGGGAATTTATGATAAAAATAATTGCTTTTCTTTCCTTTGTGCTTTCTACGTATTTATATGGAAATTATATAATTGGAAATGGTCAATCAGTATTTTTTTATGATGAAAATTTTAAATCAATTTCTTATATGAGAAAAAGTCCCTTTGACCTTATTTCGGTGTCTAGAGTATCTCCACTGATAGAACTAGATGGAGATGAAATAATAGATTTGAAAAATAATCTAGTAGATGTGAGAAAGATAGATAATAAAAATATACTTAGATTTACATACAGATTAAATAATGAGAATATTTATGTGGATTTCTTTCCTTCATTGGTAGAAAAAAATATTGTCCATATTATCTCTGACTTAAGCAATATTACTCAAGCTAATAATTTTAATTTAATTTTTCATGTGGTCCCCCAAAAGGATAACCAATTTGCCAGAATGGATGAAGAGACTGTGTTTAAGTCCTATGATGATATATTTTTTACTACAGACAATTATTCTAATAATTTGTATATAGTAAGAAATGGGACAATTGAAAGTAAAATTACAGAAAAAGTGACTTCAAGCACTCAAAAATACCAATTTGATAATCTTTATTATATTATTGAGAATGTGGGCAAAGGCCAAAGGGTAAATTCTGCAATAATATTTGGAGAGCCTCAGAATAAAAAGCTACAATTATCTACTATGTTAATCCAAGAAAAAAACATACAAGACCAATACTACAGAGGAAAATCAGAAAGATTTATATTTGAATCTAGTTTTGTGAGTCTCAAGTTCTTCACTGAAAATGCCAGAGTTCCTGATGAGATTTCTTTGAATACATCTCAGGAAAAATTTAGAACTAGAAGTAAGCTTCTTTATGCTTCTGCTATTTATGGTGACAATGAAAATGGTAAAAGATTGGTAGAGGATATTAACATCAGAAAAGATAACATTGAAAATGTGGAGTTGTTCATACATATATTAAAATATATTTCTAGCAGAAAATATTTTGTAGATGAAAATATAATAAATACTTACTTGGTACCTCAAGTTTTAGCTCTCTGCGATTCTGTGACAGAGAACGGTTCTGTCATTAATGGTAGAGATTATTCTCAAGATTATTATTTATATTTCAAGCTATTTGACATGGCTTCTATGGAGCCAGAATTTTCTGATGAAAGGGAGTATGTCATAAGAAAAAGAGAACTTGTAAGAAATTATCTACTGAAAAATTATTTTGTATCTTCTGCCAATGAATTTAAAGATAGAATGTCTAGTAATGGTTCTTCTTATAAAAATATAGAGTATTTCGATGTATTTTCCAAAGAAGAAGTGGTAAGAACTTTAAAAAATGATTATAACAAGTACTATGATAAAAATACTGGGCTATTACGCAAACCTTCAGAAGACTACATTGATATGGATTATAATTTAAAATTTCTCTTAAAATTATATGAAAATAATTTATATAACGAAGGAAGTGTATTAGCTCAAAATATAAATCAAAAAATAGTCGATAACAATTATAGAATTATTCCAAAGATATATTTAAATAAAGAAAATTCAGTGGGAGTTTACGGAGAGCTTCTTTATTTATATTTGATGGGAATTTATATAAGAGGTGAAAGAAATGTCCATTAAGGATGAAGAGTTAGAAATAACCCTGGAAGAAAATGACAGAATTAATTTGACTAAAGATATCAAAAATAAAATGGAAGCCATAATGCTTTTAGGTGGGGATGAAGTAAAAATTCTTGATCTTTCCAAATATTTTAAGCTTTCAGAGGAAGAAATTATAAATTATATAAGAGATTTGAAATTTGAGAGAAGAAATACAGGAATCAACATTGAAATAAATGGTGATGTGACCTATCTAATTACGAACCCTCAATATGGTAGTGCAATAAATGATTATTTTGAGTATGAATATAGACCAAGAAAACTATCTGAGGCTGCTCTGGAGACTCTATCAATCATTGCTTACAGACAGCCTATTACCAAGAGAGAATTGGAATCAATTAGGGGGAAATCTGTAGATGGTGTGGTAATAAGCTTGGAAGAGCGAAAATTCATAAGAGTATGTGGTCGTAGAGATGGACCTGGAAGACCTAAATTATACGAAATTACTGACAAGTTTTTGGGATATATAGGTGTAAACTCCATTGAAGAATTACCAAATTATACTGATGTAAAGACAGGAAATATATACGAAAAATTAAAAACTTCATCACTTTTGACTGGTGTAAATGATGATATTAATAATAGTGATAATGAAAGTGAAATAATAAAAGAAAACATAGATGAGAAAAATAGTATAGAAAAAAATAGTGATGAAGAATCCAATTCTTTTTTTGAAAATAAATCAGAAATGATAGAGGCAATTGATAAAAATAAAAAAGATATAGAAGAGCTTGATGAGGAAGAATATGGAAGTAGTAATGATTCAGAAGGATAGTAAATAATGGAGAAAATTAGACTAAACAAATATTTGGCATCTTTAGGTATTGGCTCTAGACGAGAAATTGATCTCATGGTAATTCATGGTAAGATTAGAGTAAATGGTGAGATTCCATCATCAGGATTAAAAGTAGATGAAAATGACATCATATTGGTCAACGATAAAAAAATATATAAAAAAAAGACAAAAAAAGTATATTTTCTTCTAAATAAGCCAATTAATACTTTGTCTAGTGTTAAAGATGATAGAAAAAGAACAACAGTGGTGGACATAATAAATACCAAAGAAAGGATATTTCCCATAGGTCGACTTGATTATAGGACCACTGGACTATTAATACTCACCAATGATGGAGAATTGTTCAATAGACTAATACATCCTAGATCTCAAGTATATAAAAAATATCAAGTGGAAATAAATGGAATATTAGATAATAATCAAATAGAGATACTTCAAAAAGGAATTTTATTAGATGATGGATTGACTTTACCAGCGGCGATAAATGTTATTTTTGCATCCAGGCATAGTAGCATTTTGAAAATTTCCATAAGAGAGGGACGAAATAGGCAAGTGAGAAGAATGATAAATACCCTTGGGTATGATGTTTTGTCTTTAAGGCGAGAGAAAATTGGTGAATTATCTATAGATGGATTAAAAGAAGGAGAATATAGAGAACTAACAAAAAAGGAAGTTGAATATTTATATTCACTATAATTTAAAGGACACTTACAAGGAGGAAAATCAAATGGCCTTAACAAAAGACGAAGTCTTAAACGTTGCAAAATTGGCGCGATTAAAATTCTCAGAGAGTGAGATAGAACAATACCAGATTCAACTAAATGATATCCTAAACTATATTGATATATTAAATGAAGTTGATACAGAAAATATAGAACCTTTGGCGCAGATTAATCACAACATAAACAACTTGAGAGAAGATATAGTAAAAGAATCTCTTCCTGTGGGAAAGGCAATCTTAAATGCACCAGAGTCAGAGGACGGCTCAATAATAGTACCAAAGGTGGTTGGAGAATAATGGATAAACTGTTTGATTTGGAAGTTTCTCAAATAAGAGAAAAAATCTTAAATAAAGAGATAAAATGTGTAGATTTAATAGAGAAAACCTTTGAAAGAATAGAAAAAATAGAAAAATATGTAGATTCATTTGTCTCTTTGAGAAAGGAAAAGGCTTTGGAAGAGGCAAGGGAAATAGACAGAAAAATAATGGTAGGAGAACCAGTAGGTTTACTAGCTGGAATACCAGTGGCAGCAAAGGATAATATGGTATCAGAGGGTGATGTTACCACTTCTTGTTCCAAGATATTATATAATTATAAAGGAATCTATGATTCCACTGTAGTAAAAAAGTTAAAAGAAGCTGATGCAATTATAGTTGGTTTTACTAATATGGATGAATTTGCTATGGGTTCCACTACCAAAAATTCTTTTCACAAAATAACCAAAAATCCTTGGGATTTGGAAAGGATTCCAGGAGGAAGTAGTGGAGGTTCTGCCAGTGCCATAGGTGCCAAAGAGGTTTTTCTTTCATTAGGTTCAGATACAGGAGGAAGTATCAGACAACCTGCATCTCTATGTGGTGTAGTGGGGATGAAGCCTACCTATGGAAGGGTGTCGAGATATGGATTAATGGCGTTTGCATCTTCTATGGACCAAATAGGCCCCTTTGGTAAAAGCGTAGCAGATGTGGCTACAATGTTAAATATTATATCTGGTCCAGATGATTATGATGCCACTTCGGCAGATGTTCCGGTTCCAGATTATACTAAGTCACTAGGTAAAGAAATAAAGGGGATGAAAATAGGAATTCCAAAGGAATATCTTGTGGAGGGAATCAGTCTTGAGACAAAAAACGTGATGAATCTAGCAAAAGAGATATTTGAAGGATTAGGTGCACAAATTGTGGAAGTGTCGCTTCCTCACACTAAATATGCAATCTCGACCTATTATGTCTTAGCTCCTGCAGAGGCTAGTTCCAACTTGGCAAGATTTGATGGAGTAAGATATGGATATAAGAGCGAGGATGTAGAGGAGATTAATGATTTATATGTTAATTCCAGAAGTGAAGGTTTTGGAAAGGAAGTAAAACGACGTATAATGATAGGAACCTATGTATTAAGTGCTGGATTTTATGATGCTTACTTCAAAAAAGCCCAAAAAGTAAGAAGATTATTAAAAAATGATTTTGATAGAGCCTTCGAAGAAGTAGATATAATTTTGACTCCTGTAGCTCCCAAAAAGGCATTTAAGGTCACAGACCAAATGACTCCATTGGAATTATATTTAGAAGATATCTTTACAATTCCAGCCAATTTGGCAGGAATACCAGGACTATCAATCCCAGCAGCTCTAGTGGATGGCTTACCTGTTGGGATACAGATTTTAGGAAAAGCTTTTGACGAAGAAAAGTTGATAAGTGCAGGGGACGCCTTCGAAAAAGCAAGAGGTACTTGGACTTTACCAGGAGGTGATTTCTAATGTCAAAACAATGGGAAACAGTGATAGGATTGGAAGTCCATCTTCAATTAAAGACTAACACCAAAGTTTGGTGTGGTTGCAATGCAGATTATGATAATGCTAAGACAAACACTCATACATGTCCAATATGCTTAGGACATCCAGGAGCACTTCCAAAACTCAACAAAAAAGTAGTTGAATATGCCATAAAAGGTGCTTTGGCACTGAGCTGTACAATTAATCAAGAGAGTTTTTTTGATAGAAAAAATTATTTTTATCCAGATACCCCTAAAAATTACCAAATTACCCAATTTGATAAATCCTATGCAGAAAATGGTTATTTGGAATTTAAACTTCATTCAGGAAAAATAATAAAAGTGGGAGTTACCAAGATTCAAATAGAAGAAGATGCAGGAAAATCAACCCATGTGGCTACTGAATCTCTTATTAATTTTAATAGGGCCTCTATACCACTTATTGAAATAATTTCTGACCCAGATATGAGGTCTTCTGAAGAGGCCTATGAGTATCTGAATAATCTCAAAACTCTACTTAAGTACACCGGGATTAGCGATGTATCTATGGAGACAGGTTCTCTTAGATGTGATGCTAATATTTCAGTGAGGGAAAAGGGTCAACCAATATTTGGTACCAGGGTAGAGGTAAAAAATCTTAACTCCTTTAAGGCAGTATCAAGGGCCATTGACTATGAAATAGGAAGGCAAATCGCAGAAATAGAAGATGGTGGAGAAGTTTTTCAAGAAACTAGACTTTGGGATGAGGAAATGCAAATTACAAGGGTAATGAGAAGTAAGGAAGAGGCAATGGATTATAGATATTTTCCAGAGCCAGATTTGTTAAAACTTGTGATAACAACTGAAGAAATAGAAAAAATAAAAACTGAAATGCCAGAGATGAAAAAAGAAAAATTTGAAAGGTTTTTGTCTCAATATAATCTTACAGAATACGATGCTAATATTTTGTGTGGTGACATCGAACTTGCCAATTACTTTGAAGAGGTGGCAAAATTATCAGATAATCCAAAGGCAAGTGCCAACTGGATAATGGGTGATGTCTTTAGAGTGTTAAAAGAAAATAACTCTACAATAGAGACTTTTACCATATCTGCAGAAGATTTGGCCAAAATTATTAGGTTAATCTCAAATGATACCATATCAAGTAAGTTAGCTAAAGATTTATTTAAGATAAAACTAGATGATGATAGAGACCCAGAGTTGATAGTAAAAGAAGAGGAAATGGTTCAGGTAACGGATATTTCCATAATAGAAGATATTGTTGCTAAGGTAATAGAAGGGAATCCTAAAATGGTAGAAGACTATAAAAATTCTGATGAAGGAAGAAAGCCAAGAATTATGAAAGGTCTAATGGGTCAAGTAATGAAAGAAACCAAAGGAAAGGCCAATCCAGAATTAGTAGCAGAATTATTAGAGAAAAAATTATCATAATATGTATAAGTGACTAAATTAGAGAGCTCTCAAAAATGAGAGGCTGATGAAAAACTAAAAAATTTTATAAAATTTAAAAGAAAAACAAAAATATTTATAGCTCTATTATTCATTGGGAGTGTGGGGTTTCCCCCACCCTTGCTGGCACGATTGTAGTATCGTGGCAGCACTGAATATGAGCAGTTGTGATAATCTTTGACTTCTTTTAGTAAAAAAAGTTTTTTAAGTAGTTTTTCAGCAGCCATCCGAGATGGGGCTCTTTTTTTCTTGACAAAAATATGCAAAAGGAGTATGATAACACTGTTATCATAATTATACGAGGTGATTATGAAAGAAAATCTGATAACAAATTCAACTAAAACACATAATGAGATATTAGAAAGTGCCAGAAGGGAGTTCTTAAAATATGGTTTTGCTGGAGCATCACTGAGGAATATAGCAGTCAATGCTGGAGTTACGACTGGAGCTCTCTATAGACATTTTAAAAACAAAAATTCTCTTTTTGAAGAAATTATATCCCCCGTGTATGATATATTTTTTCAAAAATATCAGGACGCTTGTAATGTTTTTTTTGAAAAATTAAAGACAGAGGGGTTTACCCATGTATGGGAAAATACGAATGATGAGACAGAATCAGTGATTAACTATATCTATGATAATTCCCAGATATTTAGACTCTTAATCTCAGGTTCTGAATATAGCACTTACGAAAATTTTTCCCATTCAATCATTGATCTTGAAGTAAAAACTATCAGAAAATATTTGGAATTGTCCAAAGAACATGGGCATATTCACAATAATATTAGTGATAGCCAATTGCACATTTTTGTTAATTCACAATTTTCTTGTATATTTGAAATGATATTGCACGATATTCCTAGAGATGATGCTCACAAACTCTCCAAAGATATTGCTAAATTCTTTAGAGCTGGTTGGTACGCTCTCCTTATGGGATGATATTTTAAATTATAAGAAAGGAGACTTTATGTCTAAAAATCAACAATCAAGCCTTGGATATCTTTTTTTCTTGGCTGGAAAAAACAAATTTTTACTTTTAATTTCTGCTATTTTTAGTATTCTTAGTTCACTTTGCTCTTTTATTCCTTTTTTGATGGTGTACAATGTTTTAGATTTGGTATTTACTGATACTGTTAAGACTCAATTGGTCATAAAACATGGAAAAATTGCTGCTTTAGCGGTTATTGGTAAATTTTTATTTCTGATTATTTCGGGAATTTTCTCTCATATTGGAGCCTTTAATACACTTTATAATATTCGAAGTGCTCTAAGTCAGCAGATTGGCAAGATTAATCTGGGGTTTTTCACTAATAATACTTTAGGTGAGATTAAAAAGGTTATTATTGAAGATGTTGAAAGAATTGAAAAATTCCTGGCACATCAAATTCCAGATTTAGTGGCAGCTGTTTTTTCTCCAATTATTGTCTTTGGATATTTACTAATGTTGAATATTACCATGTCCCTGGTAATACTAATTCCCATAATACTGGGGTTTATAATTCAAGGAATTGCAATGAAAATCTCTGGCAGTCAAATGCCTACTTATCATAAGTTGTTGGAAAAACTAAATTCCACTATTATTCAATTTATCAACGGAATGCCTGTAATGAAAGCGTATAATATGACTGCAGAAAGCTACAAAAGTTATTCAGATGTGGTAACAGAATACAATACTTTTTGGAAGGATTGTACCAAAAAACAAGGGTATACCTATGGTATATTTATTACCTTGATGGAAAGTGGCATATTATTTGTACTTCCAATAGGGGGATATCTGTTATTTGAAAATAAACTAAATGGGCAAACTTACTTATTTTTTATAATTATGTCAGTGGTGTTTTTGACAAGTCTTCTAAATCTTATTAATTTTGGATATTCATTTTTGCAAATAATAAGTGGTGTTGATTATATAAAAACCATTATGACACTGAAAGAAGAAAGCAAAGGGACCATAGAGATCGAAAAAAATAAAATTGAAAGCATTAGATTCAATAATGTTACTTTTGCATATGAAGAAAGAAATATTTTGAAAAATATTAACTTAGTACTTCCAAATGGAACTTTCACAGCCTTTGTAGGAGTTTCGGGAGCAGGAAAGACCACTGCTGCCCAATTGATACCAAAATTTTGGGAAGTATCAGAAGGAAGTATGGAAATAAATGGATATAATATAAATGAGTTAAAAAGTGCAAATTTAATGGATTTAATTTCCTTCGTTTTCCAAGAAACTTTCATTTTAAATGATACGATTTATGAAAATATAGCCATTGCAAATAAATTAGCAACTTCTTCATTAGTTGAATCAGCAGCAAAGGCTGCTCAGATACATGATTTTGTTCTATCGTTATCAGAGGGGTATGACACATTATTGGGAGAAAATGGAATAAAACTCTCTGGAGGAGAACAGCAAAGAATATGTATAGCTAGGGCTATTTTGAAGGATTCTCCTATTATTATTTTTGATGAGGCAACAAGCTATACGGACATGGAAAATGAATATAAAATTCAGCTGGCCCTGACAAATTTACTAAAGGGAAAAACAACTATAATGATAGCACACAGATTACATACAATTATCAACGCAAACAAAATTTGTGTATTTCATAAAGGCGAAATTGTAGAAATGGGCACTCATAGTGAACTTCTATCTAAAAGAGGACTTTATCAGCATATGTGGGAAACTTATACTCATTACAATGAAGAGGTGATGTAGATGTTAGAACTCATAAAAAAAATTCATAAAGTGATTGGACGTAGGTATAAATCCATTGTCACACCTATTATTTTATCATGTGTTGACTCTATACTTCATATGATGATGTTTTGGATTATGGTTCAATGCATAATAGAACTGTCTCAAAACACATTTACTCCTGTGCTGCTTTTTAGATTTGCTATTATTTTAATAGTAGTATTTATAGTAAGATCTGTTATTTCTTCTATAAATTATACCCATACACAATATCGTGGAGCAGAGATTACAAAAGACTTAAGACTTACTATTGGGAATCATATTAGAAGTCTAAATTTGGGATATTTTGAGAAGAATAATATAGGAAATATGACTAGTATTCTGAGTACTGATATTACAGACTTTGAACATATACTTACTCATTCTTTGACTACATTTTTCAAAATTATATTCGTCACTATTATTGCTTTATTTTTTACTTTTTCCATAAGTTGGAAATATGCCATAATTCTAATGGCGATTATTTTACTGGCTTTGCCTTTGATAGGGCAAGGTGGAAAAGTCGCCAACAAATACAGTGGGAAATCTAGAATGGCAATAAATCAGGTGATATCAAGTATTATAGAATATATAAATGGGATAAAGACTTTTAAATTATACAATCTCACTGGTGACAAATTTCAAAAATTAGATAGGAGTTTTATTAATCTAAAAAGGCAATCTATCCTCACGGAATTTATCATTGCGATTTTTGTTATTGTTTTTTCAACGATTACTTCTCTTATTGTCCCAATATCACTTGTTATTGGAACTATAATGTTCCAGAGAGGAGAATTAACCTCTGAGTACTTTATTACTATTATTATGATTAGTATTTCAGTATCGACAATGATGACATCGTTGGGGTCTCTTTATCCTGAAATGAGTTATATGGGTAGAGCAGCAGATAATATTATTGCACTTATGAGAGAAAAACCACTTCCTTACACTATAGATGAAGCCGAATTTGATAAATGTAATATAGTTTTTGAAAAGGTAAACTTTGGGTACACTAAAAATATAGACATATTACATAATATTAATTTTATTGCTAAAAGTAATCAAACTACTGCATTAATAGGACCGTCTGGAGGTGGAAAAACTACTATTATTAGTTTGATTGGAAGATTTTGGGATATTGGTAGTGGGAATATCAAAATTAATGATAGAAATATTAATGAAATAGCTTCAGATGCACTTACTAAGAATATTTCCATTGTTTTCCAAGATGTCTATTTATTCAATGACACTATAGCTAATAATATAAAAATTGGAAAACCAAATGCAACCATAGCTGAAATAGAAAAAGCTTGTAAAGCTGCCAGATGTCATGATTTTATTATTGAGTTGGAAAATGGCTATGATACTATTGTGGGGGAGGGAGGAAGTACTATATCAGGTGGGGAAAAACAACGAATTTCAATTGCCAGGGCTTTGATTAAAGATGCTCCAATTATTCTTTTGGATGAGACTACTTCTAACCTTGATGTTGACAATGAATTGGAAATAAACAAAGCCTTAGATACTTTGATAAAGAATAAAACTGTAATTGTAATTTCCCATAGGCTAAATACCATCAAAAATGCAAATAATATTATAGTTTTGGATAAAGGGTGTATCAAAGAGCAAGGAAATCATAAAGAATTATTGAAATCAGGCGGTTGGTATGCCAAAATGATTGAAGAACAGGAAAAAGCCCAAAATTGGATAATATAAATAAAAAGAGTTGCGTAATGCAACTCTTTTAAATTGTAAAATAAACCACTTGCTATGCGAGTGGTTCTGAAAAGCCAAGGGCTATGAGTATGATAAAAAATTCTACTTTGATATAATAGATTAGGTTTGCCAACCAATTATTAATCAAAGGAGGTTATCCACAATGGATAAAAATAGTTTATCACATACAAAATGGAATTGCAAATGTCATTTAGTTTTCGCACCTAAATACAGAAGACAGGTAATTTATCCCGAGTTTGACAGTTGGAAAAAATATAAAAATGATGAAAGTCCAATATTTTTGGACTTTTTTTCTTGACAAAATGACTTTTTTATGATATAATTAGGTTGCTACATAAGGACTAAAAAGGAGCGATATGTATGTTTTTGGAATGTTATAATAACAATGGATATTCATATTTAAGAATTATTGAAGGGTATCGTGTAAAAAAAGACGATGGAACTATCACTATCAAAAAACGCATCATAAAAAATCTAGGTCCTCTTTCAAAATTTGATGATGGAATGCCAGATATTGTTAAAAGGCTAAAAGAAGCCTTTAAAAGCGGAACTTTAAATATTGAAGGTTTTGAATATGGAAAAAATGATGTTCAAAACTTTATTACAATTAGAATTGATAGAAATAAAGCTTTGCCATTGGCTCCTAAAAATATTGGATACTTTTTCTTGGAAGATTTGTACAAAAAATTAGGTGTTGCAGAAATTTTAACTTCAATTAAATCAAGATCAAAATTGAATTATGATTTAAATGGTCTAACTAAACTTCTTGTTTTGGGACGAATTTTGGATCCAAGTAGCAAAAAATGCACTTTTGAAAATAGAGACAAGTATTTTATGCCACCAACTTCTTCAAATGATTTGAAAGAAATTTATAGAACTCTTGATATTTTGAGTGAAAAAAGTAATTTGATCCAGAAAAAAACAAATATGAAAATAAGTGACTTAATTGGCCGTAATAATGAAGTTACTTATTATGATGTAACTAATTATTACTTTGAAACTTCAAAGAATGATGAAGATACTTTTGATGAGAGCACTGGCGAATATATTGATGGTTTAAGAAAAAAAGGTGTCTCCAAGGAAAATAAACAGCAGCCAATTGTACAAATGGGCCTATTCATCGACAACAATGGAATCCCAATATCATATAGTTTACATCCAGGCAATACGCAAGATAAATCAATTTTTAAAGATGAAATTATAAACAATATTAATAATAGTAATCTGGGAAGAATCGTAGTAGTTTGCGATAAAGGTATGCAAACGCAGGGAAATATCTATTTATTAACAGAAAAGGGCAATGGTTACATAATATCAAAGAGCATCAAATCAAGTTGGAAAATTTGCAAGGATTGGGTTGAAAATAAAGAAGATTATAAATTGATAACCGATAAAAAAGGTGAAGTAACTTTTAGATATAAATCACGAATAATTGGTAGAGAGGTCAGCAATAGTTTGGGTGAAAAGAAAATAATAAAAGAAAAAGAGATAATATTTTGGAGTAAAAACCATTATGAAAGACAACTTCATAATAATAAAAAACTTTATGATTATCTTGAGTCTTGCAAAGAAAGTCCTTCCAAACTGAAAGCAAGAGAAAAAAAGAGTGAAAAATTTGTAAAAGTTATTCATGTAGATAAAAAAACNGGCGAGGAAATAAAGACAAGAAAAAAAGTTATAATACTGGATGAAAAACTAGAAAAAGAGAAAGAAGTAATGGGTTATTACCTAATTACAACATCAGAAATAGATGAGAATGATGAGAATATAATAAATCGTTATCATGGATTATCACGAATAGAAGATTCCTTTAGGATAATAAAATCCGATTTAGAGGGAAGACCAGTTTATGTTAGAACTAAAAAGCATATAGATGCGCATTTTTTAATATGTTTTCTGTCGTTAACAATAATACGCCTTTTGCAATATAAAGTGTTGAAATATGAAAATAAAGATACATTGAATACAGATGGATGGGAACAAGGAATAACAGCCGAGAAATTAAAAAAGAGTCTTGGAAATTTTAATGTAAATCACTTGAAAGATGAATATTATCAGGTTAGCGAATTAGAAAAAGAACTTCAATTATTAATGAAAGTCTATGGACTGGAAGAAATTTTACAGATGCCAACACGAACAGAATTAAAGGAATTTAAGAATAAAATAAATTTTTAATGACTACCTAATTATACAACGAAAAAAACATCTACAAGTTGCTATTATAGGCAATTTGAATAGATATTTTTTTAGTCTGAAGTGTCAAACTCGGGTAGAATAAAGAAATGATTTTCTTTTGATTTTTAGAGATTTTGGATTTATCGGGAAAAATCGCCTCAATTTGTTTTTCAAGAGAGATTTGGTAACCCCGATGACC
>JGI994J12354_10000767_pt1 | contig 32263 bp, 27 predicted proteins | sample IntmicLarv3ML3BL_FD_12354 | JGI IMG/M metagenome (IMG submission 12354) | reverse complement strand
CTCCATAATAGGCGTGACCGAGGATGAGCCTGCCACTACAATTTTTCCGGCGGGCTTGTTTCCGGCGTAAGCGGAAGCATTCTCATCGACTGCGATGTAGCTTTTCGCAACAACCGCCTGCCCTTCAGCCGATAGTATAAAGCCTATGAAATCTTCGGCAAGCTCAGATACGGCGGCTTTAGTGGCGATATTAAACGGGCGGGCAATAGGGTATGTACCATTTTTTACGCTTTCGGCCGTAGGAATGACACCCTCAATCTGTATCGCTTTGACGGTATTGTTCAGCGAACCAAGGGATATATAGCCTATAGCGTATGGATTGCCTGCGATATTAGTAATCATCACATCCGTTTGTTTGGCAATAATTGCCTCTTTGGTAGTCAGGTCTTTTTTTGTGCCATCATCATTTTTTTGCTCAATACCAAACAACTCAATGAATGCGCCGCGTGTACCGGAGCCATCTTCACGGGAAACAACAACAATATCTTTTTCGCTGTTAAAAGCAGTATCGCTATTGCCGGATGCAGAAGATCTTCCACCACCATATTCGGCAGTGTTGCCGCCAGTGCAAGCGATAAATATTGATGCTGTTAAAGTAACCAAGAGCAAAGTACCAACCAATTTTTTCATACATTATTCCTCCATATTTGTTTTATTGCAAGGTAATTCTACTGGAAGAATATATAAGAAAGATGCAGGTGCATGTAAAATGTAGGTAAAGTTAGATTGGTTGAATGTAGTACATAGCAAGTCTGAAAAAGAATGGCGCCCGTGTTCTTTCAGTGAGAGGGAATATCAGCGATGATGCTTCGAGCATTATCATTGAGGGAGTTCTCGAATATATGGCGGAATACTATTCTGCAGAACTGTCACAAAAGATACGTTGTGGAATGGATATAAATGCCGAAAAACATTTGAGCAATGGTAGGAATCCCGTTCTTGGATATGTAATTGATTAGGGCCGTCATTTTCATGTAGGCCCTTTGGGCCTGCTGTTGTTCGTGAGATTTTTGAGAGATATGCAAGAGGCAAAACCGTTATAGAAATCATAAGGCGGCTGAACAACAAAGGATTAAGACTTCACTTGGCAGAGAGTTTTACAAAAATAGTTTGCACAGCGTTTTGCGTAATAAACGATATGTAGGGCACTACCTTTACAAGAACAGTGAAATCCCCGATGGTATGCCTCGCATTCTTGAAGATGAATTATTTGAAAGAGTACAGCATATTTCCGGTCGCAACAAAAAAGCGCCCACAAGGGCGCGAGGTAAAGAAGAATATCTATTAACCACAAAACTTTTTTCGATATCGGTTCCCAAAGCATTATATAAATCAAAGCCATAAATTCCAAATAGTTATTTGATTGAGCCGCATTTAAAATGCTCGCTGCATATGTGGATGAATGTGGATAGCCGACTTTTCTACTTTCTTGCTTTTCATTTCAAATCGAAGGTCTTAACAAAGCGCTGAACCATAACCTTTTTCCCGTCTAAAGTCATGGTTTCATATGAACCGTAGCTCCAGCCTTCTACATTATTAACATCAACGCCTGCATCAATAAAGGGCTGGGGATCCAGCATAAATACAATATCCTTTTCCTGCGCACTTATATCCCTTGCAAACATAAGCATATTGCCATTGCCAAAATGCAGCATATAATGATGGTCTTCATCATGATAACCTATCATTTCAGGCTTAAATTTGAATATCTGCTCGTAGGAAGCAACGGGAGTTATTTCACCGCTGTAATTAGGCGCTTCATCTGTATAATTATTTCCTGCCGCTAAAATTTCTTCAAACACTACCATGTCTTCAGGCAGCTTGGAAATATCAAGCCCTGCATTAATAAACGGCTCTGAAGTGAACATCATTGCAACATCATATTCACTTTTGGAAAAATCGCTGCTTAAGAAAAATACTGCGCTTTCATCAATTATGAGTAGCCATCCACCGCTTGCATCATCCTTAAACACATATGTTGAAGCCGCCTGAACAGCTTCAAACGCCTTTACAGAATTATTTCCAATAATATCCAACTCCTGACAGCCTGTTAATGCAATTATCAAAAACATACACGCTGCTAATGAGTAAAGTTTTTTCATACCGAACCTCCTATTCATAATGGGGCTTGAAATTTTTAAGCCGCAGAGCATTAGTCAAAACCGATACGGAGCTTAAGCTCATTGCCGCCGCCGCAAACATTGGATTTAAAAGAGGCCCGCCGAAAATATATAAAATACCCGCCGCAACAGGAATACATAATGTATTATAACCAAATGCCCAAAACAGGTTTTGCTTAATATTTCTAATTGTGCTCTTAGATAATTGTATCGCTGTAGGAACATCCATAAGATCGCTTCTCATAAGAACAATATCCGCCGATTCCATGGCAACATCCGTACCGGAGCCTATTGCTATGCCAATATCCGCCTGTGCCAAAGCAGGAGCATCATTTATGCCGTCTCCCACCATTGCCACTTTTTTGCCTTCACTCTGTAGTTTTTTAACCTCTTCCGATTTGTCTTGAGGTAAAACTTCCGCAAGCACGCGGTTAACGCCCACTTGCTTAGCTATGGCAACTGCGGTTTTTTTATTATCTCCTGTTATCATAGCAACTTCAATTCCCATTTTATGCAGCTGCTTTATGGCTCCGAGACTTGATGCTTTTACAACATCAGCAACGGCTATAATTCCCGCAATTCTACCATCCAGCGCTGCAAACATAGGCGTTTTGCCCTCACCTGCCAGTTTATCTGCGTCGGCTTCCAAATCCTCAAGCGAAATACCTTTATCATCCATGAGTTTCCTATTTCCCACCAATGCCGTAATACCGGGTAATTCCACCTCTATACCTTGGCCGGGAATAGCTTCAAACCTTATAACCTCCAATAGCTGCATATTTTCCTTCTCAGCGCATTTTACTATAGCTTCGCCTAAAGGGTGCTCTGAGCCTTTTTCGCATGAAGCTGCAATTTGTAAAAGTTTATCCCTTTCAAGGCCGCCTGCTGTTACAATATCCGTAACCTCCGGCTTGCCCTCTGTAATTGTTCCTGTTTTGTCAAAAACAATTGTGTTAACCTTATGGGTCATCTCAAGAGCGCCACCGCCCTTGATTAATATGCCATATTCCGCGCCTTTGCCTGTACCAACCATAATTGCCGTAGGCGTTGCCAAGCCTAAAGCACATGGGCAGGCTATAACCAGCACAGATATGAAAACTGTAAGAGAGAACACCATCGTATGCCCTGTTAAAAGCCAAGCCAGCGCAGCCAAAAAAGCAATAACAAAGGCAGTTGGTACAAAAATACCGGAAACCGTATCCGCCATAGATGCTATGGGCGCTTTTTGACCTTGCGCATCTTCAACCAGCTTGATGATTTGCGCCAAAGCAGTATCTCCGCCAACCTTCTCAGTCCTGAAATGAATCATGCCGTTTTTATTTATGGAAGCGGCATATATCTTATCACCGCTTTTCTTATCCACAGGAATACTTTCCCCGGTAAGCATTGACTCGTCAATAGCTGTATGCCCGTCGGTTACTATACCGTCTACAGGTATTTTTTCACCCGGCTTAACAAGAATAATATCTCCAATATCAACCTCATCAATAGGCATTTCAACTTCTTTGCCGTCTTGAATTACAATTGCGGTTTTAGGCGTAAGACCCATAAGTTTTTTAATGGCCTCCGATGTTTTGCCCTTTGAAACAGCTTCCAGATATTTGCCCATTAAAATCAAAGTAATTATAACGCCTGCCGACTCAAAATAAAGATAATCCACCGCCATGAAATTGCCTGTAGTAGCACCTGTCAGTATTTGATAAATAGAATAAAAGCTGTATGAAATAGCAGACGTTGTACCCATGGCTATTAAAGAATCCATATTGGGGCTTCTCTGCCAAAGAGCCCTAAAGCCTACAGTATAGAACTTATTTCCGGCGATTATTATCGGTATAACCAGCATAAGCTGAACCAGCGCATAGCTCAGAGGATAGCGCATAGGTTGAAGAAAATCCGGAAACGGTAGCTTAACACACGGTACCATAGGCGCCATAGCTATATAAAACAACGGCACACAAAATATTGCCGATGCAATAAATTTATGCAAAAGAGTTTTTATCTCTTTTTCTTTTCTTATTTTATCTTCATCAACGGCAGCTTTCTTCTCTATTTCAAGAGCTTTATAGCCAAGTTTTTCAATAATTTGGCGTATGGCAGAAAGCCTGATCTTCTCAGGATCATATGTGATTGCTGCCTTCTCCGTAGCTAAATTAACAGAAACGCTTAAAATTCCATCTGCTTTGCTCAGCATTTTTTCAATCCTGGCGGAGCAGGCGGCACAGGTCATACCCGCAATGGGAATAGTTACTTCTTTTTTCGTCTCTTCAACTATGCCATATCCGATTTTAACAATTACCGCTTTTATATTATCTAAATTTAACAGATTTTCATCATACTCCACAGAAAGTTTTTCACTGGCTAAGTTCACAGCAGATGAGCTTACCCCTTCCAGCTTAGCAACGGCCTTTTCAATCCTGCCGGAACAGGCTGCACAGGTCATTCCGCTGATAGTAATCGTATCCTTAAGCATATTATCCACCCTCCAATTAACTAAAGCATTTTGTCAATAGTTATCAAAAGCTCGTCAACAATTTCAGTATCTCCACTTTGTATTTTATCAACTAAGCATGATTTAACATGATTTTCAAGAACAAGCAGAGAAACCGCGCTGAGCGCCGAACGCACAGCTGTTATCTGATTAAGCACATCATCGCAATAGCTGTCCCTTTCAATCATGCCTCTAATGCCCCGCACCTGACCCTCAATGCGGTTTAGGCGGGATATAAGAGTTTTTGTCAAATAACTATCCCGCACGGTATGCTTTATCTCTTCCTTGCTTTCATATATTTCATCATTAACATCTTTTTTTGTCATATGTCCTCCTTTAAATAAACCCGTATAGAGTATAATTAATTATAGGCATTAATGCTTACACATGTCAATCTAATATTTAATTTAAAAAATTATTAAAACATATTAACTTTATAAGGTATTTCAATATATCCATCCGTTTCAACCAGAAATAAGCAAACTAATGCTGCTGCCATATATTTATGCTATATAAAAATATACTTATATAGGGTATATGTTTATTTTGCTTAATAATTATGCTGATTTTTTAATTTTCTTAATAAAATTTTAAGATTGAAAACAATTAATCCCCATGATAGAATAAATCTACCGTTTAGTAAAGCAATATATTTTTAGTCCAAAGCCTAATATTAACTAACAGGCAAACTATAAATTCAACAGGAGGTTTTTATGGAGCACAGCAATATTTCTACCAGCACTTTGCTTCAAAGGCTTTTCAAAACAAGCAATATTTCCGGATTTATTAAGCGCTATGGCGGACAGATGAAAAAAATTCCTTTTAAGACCTATTTGAACAATCTCTGTGTTGAAAAAAGTGCCGTTGCCGAGCATGTAATTAAAAAATCGGGAATTGAGCGCACTTACGGCCATCAGATTTTTAACGGAACAAGAAGACCCTCCCGCGATAAAGTTATACAGCTTGCTATGGGCTTTGAGCTAAATTATGCTGAAGCGCAAGAGCTTTTAAGAGCTGCAAGAAAAAGCCCCCTATATCCCAAAGTTGAACGCGATGCCGTAGTTATATATGCACTGAATAAAGGCTTATCAGAGGCCAATGTACAAGTTACGCTTAAAGAGCTCTCACTGCCGCTTTTGGGGAAAGAGGACAGGTATGAGTGATGCGTTTACTGATGATTTTATTAAAGCCGCTCAATCTTTGGACAAATTTGAGCTTCCGGCTGAGCTTTCAGAACAGTTTGATGTTTTGGAATGTCTCGCGTCCAATGAACTTTGTGACACTTACCTGCTCTCAGAAAAAGACAGCAGCATAAAATATGTTCTAAAATGCTATTCCAAAAACAATTTAGCTTCCGAATACAGCGAAGCTAAATTGCTATCCGGCCTCAGCCACAGCGGATTTCCCGCACTCAAGTCTGAAAATGAAAATAATACTCATATTTTTGTCCTCAGGGAGTATGCCAATGGTATGCCCCTTGATTATTATTTGTCGGAATATGGCGTTTTCAGCATTTCGCAGGCTCTGAGCATTATTTTCAACCTTTGTGAAACGCTGTCATACCTGCATTCCCAATCTCCGCCTATTATTCACAGAGATATAAAGCCCTCTAATATTATTTATAATCCGAATACAGGAAAAGTAACGCTTATTGACTTTGGCATATCCCGCAGATATTCCGAAGATTCTGATTCTGACACCGTAAATCTGGGGACAAAAAAATTTGCCCCGCCTGAGCAATACGGTTTTTCACAAACAGATTGCCGCGCGGATATTTATGCCCTTGGCGTATTATTTAGATTTATGTTGACAGGCTTTGTCGATGGAGATATAAATGATAAAAAGCTGGATCAGATTATATCTAAATGCTCTGCTTTCTCTCCGAAGGACCGTTTTCAGGATATAGGCTCTGTAAAGTCTGCTTTAATTAAATACAAACCGGGATCTAAAAAAATGCCGCTGCGCATTGCCGCTTTGGCAATAATTATATGCTTTTTTTCAGCCGCAATATTCCAGGCATTTAAAAATACAAATACTTCCCCTACCGAACCCGACCCCGCAGCTGCTCCGGAATCTGCCGGGCGGCTTAACAATAATCCCCAAGGCATCAGCACAGATGAAGAAATTAACGCCGGCGAAAATGATTATAATTTCAGCGACCCTTTTGTAGAGGCGGCTGTTCGAGTATCCTTAGGCAAATCCAAAACAGAGCCCATTTATATATCAGACCTTAATGCTGTGGAAGTTCTTGGCTTTGCATGGGAGCTTGCTGTGGCAAGCCGCGATGAATTTATACCCATATCTCTGGCTGAGCAAATAAATAATAATTCAACCAAGCCCTCAGGTGCGCTTAAAAATCTTAGTGACTTGGTATACATGCCCAACCTGAGGGAAATCTATTTAGGCGGTCAGGAAATTTCCGACCTGTCTCCGTTGGAATCATGTATACAGCTTACAAATGTTCAAGTTATAAGATGCCCTATGGTTAAAGATATTTCTTTTCTTTCATCAAGCCCCCGTATTTGGGAGTTTATTAGCTACGATACCGGGATAGAGGACATATCCGCCTTAGCCAAGCTGCCGAATCTTAGAGCGCTTTTTCTTAACGGCGGATTCATTAAAGATTTATCCCCTTTACGGCAAATGACAGCGCTTGATTGCGCATCATTATTTAACCTGCCTATGTCTTCTCCGGCTGAGCTTAAAAATTTGCCCAACCTTCATTCACTGACAATTCGCGGAATACAGCTTGAAAGCCTTGAAGGTATAGAGAATCTCAAAGGATTGCAGTATTTGGATATAGCTTATACAGCCGTAAAAGATTTTTCGCTTTTAGCTAATCATTCTGCCATTAAGCAGCTGAAAATAAGCTCTGACATGGAAAAGAATTTGCAAAGCGCAAGCCATAATAATTATCAATTGATTATAGAAACCCCCGACGGAACGGATACTGTTGTTTTTAATGAAGCGCTTATTGAAAAAGCTGTCCGCCATACACTGGGATTTAATGATGAACAGCCCATTACCCTGCAAGATTTATCCACGGTACAGGCGCTCTATATTGCCGGCAACGATATTATCTCCACGTGGGAAGAATATATGATTCTAACCGGCTGGGATGGCCACATCTGCGGCAGATTTTACCTAGAGCCAAGTTCCTCTAATACATCTGGCATACAGTCTTTAGCAGATTTGGCAGGAATGACAAATCTTACAAAACTGGCAATCATAGCTCAAAATATCAGTGACATGTCTGCGATTTCGGAGCTTCCTCTGGAATATTTGGCCCTTTGCGGCAACCCCATAACCGATACCGCCGTCTCCCCGCTTAAAAATTGCCCAAGCCTTTGCGATTTATATATAGATGGTTCGGATATTTCCGACCTTTCCTGCCTAAGAGAGTTTTCCAATTTGAAAGATCTTAGTATCCGCCATACAAAGGTTTCATCTCTACAACCGTTAGAAGGGCTTAATATCGAACGGCTTTGCCTTCCAACGAATATAGAAGATTTAACCCCGCTGGAAAAGCTGCCGCTAAAAGGTCTCAACTTAGTACAATATCCAAATGATATTGATTTCATCTGCTCTCTTTCTAATTTGGAATCTCTCTTTTATTCAGAGAGCAGAATTTCAAGTATAGAACCGTTTATCCGCCTTGGCAATTTAAAAGTGCTGGCTCTTTCAAATAATAATATCGCTGATTTAAGCGGCTTAGCGCAGCTAACTCAATTGCGCCAGCTTACAGCAGATTCCAATCCGGTTACGGATATATCTGTCGTCAGCAATCATCCGTCTTTGGAAGTTTTGGAAATTAGAAATTGCCCTATAGGAGATGTCAGCCCGCTATTTGATGCTGCGCAGCTTAGAATAGTCGCTCTGGATTCGCGGCTGTCTCAGAAAATTATTGCTGAAAATTCAAACTATAACTTTCATATGGACATAAACCGTTAGCGGAAAAATTAAAATTGAAAAAAATGCAAATTGTGTGCAAGCCGCACACCTATTAGGCCTTAAATTCTGTTATGCTGTATCAGAGTTTTAAAAATTATGATATAGCATATTAAGAATACATAATCTATATCAAAAACTAAAAAGGAGATGTTTTTCAATGAAAAAACTCAAAAGAATCGGAACATTGGCAACTGGCATCATTATCGGTATTGTTTTATCAGTAGCAACAACTGTATTTGCCGCCGGAGTTATTAAAAGTGCTGTGTACAACAGCAACAAAGTTATTTTTGACGGCGAAGAATTAGAGCTTGCAATGCCCCTCATAAGCGTTACTGAAGAAGAAACTCCTAACAGTTTTTCAAACTATATGCCTGTCAGAGCCGTACTCGAAGCCATGGGCTACACCGTAGGCTGGGATGGCGATACTAACTCCGTAACCGTTTCATCAAACGTTGCGCCAAGCACAGCTCCAGCACAAGCGGCAGCTGCACCTGTTGCCAAAGTTAAAATAAGCGGCAGAGATTTCACAACCGAAAATGCTCCAAAAACTCAACATGTTGTGGATTATCAAACTCTTATTGAAATTTTATGGTTGTTCGACTGCACTACTGAGTTTGATGAGCAAACCGGCACAGTCATTATTACACCTATCGTTGAAGAAATTTCAGAACCTCTTGCTGTCAGAGATTTGCTTGGTAAACTTGAAAAAGAGAAAAGCGTTAAATCTGAAATCGTATTTAATAATGAAAAAAGAGAAATTTATTTGACAAAAGGCACCGCTAAAGCAACTATCATCTTTCCTGCGGCTCAACATGATACCGCTGCAAAGGTTGTATGCGGAAGTAATGAAGCTCCGATTACCCTTGTTATAAAGGGTGGAACATCTTTCATAAATGAAAAAGAAATTATAACTGCTCTTACTAAAGTTGGATTTTTAAAATAATCTGCTCGAAAAATACTTTTAATAAGATAAGTAAAATAAACCGTTATCTTTTACAAATTAAAAACCACAGTATTTCTATTAAGTTAATATAGGCAATACTCCCAAAAAAGTAAAAAAGATTCCGAAATTATCCATTTCAGAATCTTTTTTACTTTGTATATTTAAAATTTATTATTTCAAAATTGTATCAATTATTTCCAAATACTCGCTTTTTTCGCCTTCAATAATTTTCTCACTTAATGACTTGCCCTCTTTATCTATGAATACGCTTGTAGGAACATATCCGGAATAAACCAGCTCTTTCAATTTCTCAAGCTCAGAATGGTTTGCATCTACAACAATGAATGAAGTATTATTGGCTTCCAGCAGCTCAATTGCAGCTTCTTTTCCTGTTTCATAATCATGCAGTAAACTTATGAAACCGATTTTGTCACCATATTTTTCAATAAGCTCCGCAAAAGCAGGCATACCATTTACACAATCAGGGCACCATGTGGCCCAGTAATGAATAAGGAGCACTTCCTTTTCTCCCAGATCTTTTTCTGTTACTGTTTTTCCGTATATATCCACCGCGCTAAATTTAACTGGGAACGCCGATGTACTCTCGGCTGTATCAACCTCAGGCACAGCCGCTGCTGCTTCAGAAAAAGCATTGTAGAGCCTTTTCGCAGTCATAATAGCCTGCTCTCTTGTATAAACTCCCAATGGTGAAAATTGATTGTTTTCAGCACCTGCCATCAGCGCTACGCCATTTGTTGAATCTTTCAAAACAAGCGTTGCCGCCGCCACACTTTCTAAAGCATATGAATCTATTTTATCTTTATCCGCAAACGTCAATTCTTCCTCTGTACCCGCAACCTCGCCTAAAATCTTAGCTGTTCTCACAAGCATTGCGGCCGCTTCCTGGCGCTTTATCTCTTTATCCGGGGCAAACACGCCGTCACCTAAGCCGCTTACAATACCAAGCGCATAGGCTGCCAATATATCCTGATCGTCTGTATCTGAAAAAACATCATCAATTTCTTTACCGGCTTCAGCAACTATTTCACTAATGCTTTTACCTTCTTTAACCGTTATCATATTAACTATCAGCTGGCAAAACTCTGCCCTTTTAATGGGCACCGTATATTCCCCTTGAAGCGAATCAGGCACAATTTCAAGCTCCATGGCCTCATTTACCTCTTTCAAAGCCCAAGATGACGGCTCCCCGGCATAGGCAATTTCACTAAACATAGCCAAACACAGCATAAAGGCAGCGGCTATGATCATACTTTTTCTTTTCATTGTTGGTTCCTCCCCGGTTATAATATTTATAGTGTGCTTATATTGACAACTATTCCGCCTGCTCCTCAAAATCATTTCTTAAGAGATTCTGTATGGGCAATTTGGTGCAAGTTGCCATAGTTATCTGAATTATCCATAAACCATGGACTCCTCAAATTTCTTTCATCATTTTGTACCACCGGTTACGGCATTTTATCCCTCGCCTATTTTTACATGTAACTGTCCATAAACTCAAGCAAAAATTTGATAAGGGAAGGCCGGCATAGCAAAGCTCCGTAATAATTCACAATCAGCACTTCTTCATTCTGTTGTTGATTAGCAAAGTCTTGTACTGTTTTGCTTCAACAAGATTCCCTTTAATACTCCCCTGCCGCTTACAAGCTCTCGAATAATTCCGATAATGAAATATCTAAACCATTTGCAATTTTTTCCAAATTAATAATCGATATGTTTCTTTTCCCCAGCTCAACACTTGCAAAATAAGTTCTATCCATTCCGATTTTTTGAGCAAATTTCTCCTGACTAAGCCCTGTTTTGGTTCGTAGCTCTCTTATACGGATTCCAACTTTTTCAGTAAGCATATCAAAACCCCAATTATCGAAATAAATTAATCAACATATACAAACTCTCATCTTATATTATACCTGTAGATGAATATAAGGCAACTGCTTATAAGCAACATTTTCTTAAAAGTCACTCACTATACTCTCCCACCCCGGGCCTGCCAACAAATCCTTAAAGTTAATTTTGATTTTCCAAACCGCAATTTGTTTTACATAAGCTCCTGCCATTGAAACAGCCGCCAAAATAACCGGCAACCTTGGCCTTTAAAAATAATAAGATACGAAGCGCAAACGCACCTCGTACCTCATTTAGATATACCATTTTTTACCATAAAAGCGAAACAAGAAAATTAACTGGTAATTATAGGGAAAAAATTTTAAAAAATAGTGTTTATATAGGCTTTTATTGTCTACTCCCACTCAATAGTTGACGGTGGTTTGCTCGTTATATCGTACACCACCCTATTTATTTGCGGCACTTCATTAACTATCCTCAAAGATATGGCTTCCAGTACATCATATGGAATTCTTGCCCAATCGGCTGTCATGGCATCGAGGCTGGTTACGCCGCGGAGGGCTATTGTGTAGCCGTAGGTGCGTTCGTCGCCCATTACGCCTACGGAGCGCAAACCGGTAAATACGGTGAAATATTGCCAAATATCTCTGTTGAGGCCGGCTTTTTTAATTTCTTCACGATAGATATGGTCTGTGTGGCGCAAAATATCTAATTTTTCTTTTGTTATGTCACCTATTACGCGAATTGCAAGCCCCGGTCCGGGGAATGGCTGACGGAAAACAAGCTCCTCGTCAATGCCAAGGGCAAGTCCGACTTTGCGAACCTCATCCTTGAATAAATCACGCAGTGGCTCAATAATTTCATCAAAATCTATAACATCAGGCAGGCCGCCTACATTGTGGTGGCTTTTGATAACGGCGGAATTTTTTGTACCGCTTTCAATAACATCGGGGTAAATTGTGCCTTGAACAAGGAAATCTACAGAGCCGATTTTTCTGCCTTCTTCTTCAAAAACGCGGATAAATTCTTCACCTATGATTTTGCGCTTTGTTTCAGGATCGGTTACGCCCGCCAGTTTGCCTAAAAATCTATCCTGCGCGTTTACTCGAATGAAATTTATATCGAAATCCTGAGTAAATATTTTCTCAACCTCATCGCCTTCATTCAGGCGCATAAGTCCATGGTCAACAAAAATACATGTCAGATTCTTACCGCAGGCTTTGTGTACCATAACGGCAGCAACGGTTGAATCCACCCCGCCTGAAAGAGCACAGAGAATCTTCCTATCCCCTACTTTTTCTTTAATTTGCTTTACAAGTTCAACCGCAATATCCTCCATAACCCAGTCGCCTTTGCAGCCGCAGATTTTGAAGAGGAAATTAGAGAGCATATCATTGCCGAAAGGAGTATGAACAACCTCCGGATGGAACTGAACGCCGTAAATCTTCTTCTCATCATTTGCCATTGCGGCATTGGGGCATGTTTCGGTTTTTGCAATATTTTTATATCTCTTAGGGAGAGCAGATACAAAATATGTATGGCTCATCCAGCAAGTATTTTTTTCATCAATGTCGTTAAAAAGCACATGGCTTGTATCAAGCTCTATATCGGCCTTACCGTATTCGCGCAGCTCTGCCGCTTCTATCATACCGCCGAAAACATGCCCGATCAACTGACAACCGTAGCAAATGCCTAAAATAGGTATTCCCAAATCGAAAACACCCGCATCAACCTTAGGCGCATCAGCCTCCGTAACAACGCTTGGCCCGCCGGTGAATATAATGCCTTTCGGGTTTTTACTCTTTATTTCTTCCAAATCGGTATCATAGCTTAAAACTTCGCAAAATACATTCAGATCTCTGACTCTTCTGGCAATAAGCTGGTTATATTGGCCGCCGAAATCAAGAACTATAATTAAATCATGCTTCATATTTTCATCCTCTCCAATTGTAATGTATTATATTTCCTAAAATGTCAATCCGCATACATCATAAGGAACGCTAAACGGCTATAGCCATCAGCGTTCCCGTTAAATTAATATTCCATACTGTAGTTTGGAGATTCTTTCGTAATTTGAATATCGTGAGGATGGCTTTCTTTAAGCCCTGCACTGGTTATTCTTATGAATTGAGACTTTGTTTTAAGCTCTTCAATAGTTTTTGTGCCGCAGTAGCCCATGCCTGCTTTCAAACCGCCCAGAAGCTGATAAACAACCTCCGCAACATCACCTTTATAGGCTACCCTGCCTTCAACACCTTCGGGAACGAATTTTTTGGCATCTTCTTGGAAGTATCTGTCTTTAGAGCCTTTTTCCATAGCCGCCATTGAGCCCATGCCTCTGTATACCTTATATTTCCTGCCCTGATAAAGCTCAACAGCTCCCGGGCTTTCATCGCAGCCTGCAAAAAGGCTACCTATCATAACTGTATCGGCGCCTGCCGCAATAGCTTTAACAACATCGCCCGAGAATTTAATACCACCGTCTGCAATAATAGGAATGTCATATTTAGCGGCAACCTCGGCACAGTCTACAATTGCGGTTATCTGCGGAACGCCAATGCCCGCAACTACCCTTGTAGTACAAATTGCACCGGGCCCTATGCCTACTTTTACGGCATCAACGCCGGCTTCAATAAGGGCTAAAGTAGCATCACCGGTTGCTACATTGCCTGCAATCAGCTCCAAATCAGGGAATGCTGCCTTAATTTCCCTAACTCTTTGAACTACGAATTTAGAATGACCATGGGCCGTATCTATAACCACCACATCTACCTTTCGCTCAACAAGAGCCTGAACGCGCTCAAGCACATCAGCAGTATTTCCAACCGCCGCACCGGCTAATAGCCTTCCGTTTTCATCTTTGGCGGAACTGGGGTATTTAATGGTTTTTTCAATATCTTTTATAGTAATAAGGCCCGTTAAATGGCCTTTAGAATCTATCATAGGGAGTTTTTCGATTTTATGTTTTGTGAGGATATTTTTTGCTTCCGCAAGAGTTGTGCCTTCAGGGGCAGTTACAAGATTTTCTTTAGTCATTACTTCATATATCTTTTTATTATGATCCGTTTCAAAGCGCAAATCCCTATTGGTAAGCATACCTACAAGAACGCCGTTTTCCGTTATTGGAACGCCTGAAATATGATATTTAGCCATGAGCTCATCAGCTTCATAAACATAATGATTAGGTGAAAGAGAAAAAGGATCTGTAATAACGCCATGCTCACTGCGCTTAACCTTATCGACTTCCAAGGCCTGCTCTTCAATAGACATATTTTTGTGAATAATTCCTATCCCGCCCTGCCTTGCCATAGCAATTGCCATTCTGGATTCTGTTACCGTATCCATTCCGGCAGAAAGCAAGGGAGAATTAAGCATAATCTTTTTAGTAAGCCTTGTTGAAATAACAGTGTCCTTGGGCAAAAAATCAGATTCAGCCGGAACAAGGAGCACATCATCAAAAGTCAAACCTTCTTTAATAAACTTCTGCATATTTTCTTTCCTCCTTTAATAAAATGAAAAGCCCTTACTTGAAATAAATATAATTCTGAATATACTACCACATACCCTTTCCAATATCAATGAAAAATTTACATTTCCTTTGTTTTATTTTAAGCTAGAATACTTATTAGGACAAGATATAAAATTTTAATACAAATAATCTCCTTGTAGCTTCTTTATTCAAATGGTATCATTAAGCTAAATATATAATGTATATAAATAACGGGGGTTATTTTTATGATTTCCTTTGAAACTCAGCGCCTCATAATCAGAGAGCCGCAAATTTCCGATTGGGAGTTTTGGTTTAAAATCAAAACTGATGAATCAGTCATGTATTATATGGATGATTTGACTTTATTTTCAAAAGATGAAGCTATGACTGATTTAAAGCGGGCTATAGAAGATATAGCAAATCCTGAGCGCAGCATGTATTTTTTTGTCGTGGTTCTTAAAGAAACAGGAGAAGCCATAGGTTCTGTCGGCTATACGGTTGAACAATTTCTCCCTGTTGGAAAAACCGTTCACATGGGCTATTTTATGTTTACAGACTACCATAGCCAAGGCTATATGACAGAAGCCGTCAAGCGGGTAATGCAATTTGCCTTTGAAGAAAATAATGTATACCGCATAAACACAGGCTGCTTGGTTGAAAACAGGGCTTCTGAAAAGGTTATGATAAAAAGCGGCATGACTAAAGAATCCTTTAGAAAAGCATTTACCTGGCATGATGGTGAAATGAAAGACAGGATTAATTACGGAATACTAAAATGCGACTATGGAAAGCAAAATAACTATACAACTGAGTTTTGGAAAAAAATAGATAATCTTATTGAAACATCAGAAATTGTAATTGACAGAGCAAAAAGCTCTGCCCATCCTGATTATGCCGAGTTGATTTATCCCGTTGATTACGGATATTTAAAAGACACCGCATCAACCGACGGCGGCGGCATTTATATTTGGTCAGGCAACAAGGATACAAATATTGTTGATGCTATTATATGCACTGTTGATTCCGTTAAAAAAGATTCAGAAATAAAACTTCTATTTAATTGCACAGAGGAAGAAAAGGAAATAATAATGGAATTTCATAACAGCAACCCTTATATGAAAGGGGTTTTGGTTAGAAGATGAAAGAAGCCACAGAAATTGTTTTCATAAACGAAAAGCCTGAAAAAATCGGTTATTCTGTAATATTATCCATGTATCAGGGCAAATGGGTTTTTGTAAAGCATAAAGAACGGGATACGTACGAAATTCCCGGTGGTAGAATAGAAGAAAATGAAACGCCTTTAGATACCGCCAAACGGGAGCTTTATGAAGAAACTGGAGCAAAAACCTTCACCATAAGGGAAATTAGTTATTACGGCGTGCAACGGTCCGGCGACAATAATTTCAGTTACGGCGGCTTGTTTTTCGCTAATATAACAGAGCTTGATGATTTACCTGAATTTGAAATGGCTGAAAGAATTTTTGCAGATATTCTGCCTGAAAATATGACATATACAGATATTCAGCCGACGCTACATAAAAAAGGTCTTGAATGGCTTGATGAAAACTCTACCGACATTTACATGGTTCGCCATGCAAAACCTGATTATACTCATGAAGATGATGCCACCCGCCCTCTCCTTCCCGAAGGCATGGAAGCGGCTGAAAAACTTGTGGATTTATTTGAAGATATCCATATTGATGCCGCATATTCCAGCCCTTACCAAAGGTCGGTTGACACAATCAGACCCGTTTGCAGGGCTAAAAGCCTCCTCATAACTACTGAATATGATTTCCGCGAGCGCAAAATGGGCGAACGCTGGATTAGTGATTCTGCTTTTAAAACCTTCGCCTTTGACCAATGGCAGGATATGGATTACAAAATAGAAGATGGTGAAAGCCTGCGCATGGTTCAACAGCGCAATATTAACGCTTTGAATAGTGTAATTAAAGCAAATGAGAAAAAATCCATAATAATCGGAACTCACGGTACAGCTTTATCAACTATTCTCAATTTTTACTATCCCGATTTCGGATATGAAAAGTCAGAGCAAATGAAACCTAAACTCCCCTATATTTTCAAGCTCAGATTTTTGGCGGATGAATTTATTTGCGGAATAGAAATTCCCATGGATAATATCTTATAAATTTTCCATTTTATCTTGAAATTAATATTTAAATGTTATTTAATGTTAATGTTAGTTAATAATAAATACTATTTAATATTTTTTATCCATTCGTTGTTAGCTTTAAAACAACGAAATTAATGAGGGGGTTATTTTATGAAAAATGAGCGTATGTTTTTAAGATGTGATCTATGCGGCAATATTGTTGGCATGGTGCATGATACCGGAGTAACACCTGTATGCTGCGGAAAACCGATGACTTTGCTTAAAGCTAACACAGTAGACGCCGCCAAAGAAAAGCATGTTCCTGTAGGCGAATTAGATGGAAGCAAGCTCACCGTTAATATAGGCTCTGTTTCCCACCCTATGACTGAAGCTCATTATATTATGTGGATTGCAGTGGCACAGGGCAGCCATACCCAAAGAATAGCTCTTGATTATACCGGTGAACCCAAGGCTGTATTTTCCATAGATCCTGCCAAGCCTGTTACTATTTTTGAATATTGCAATCTTCATGGGCTTTGGACTGCTGATTTATAAAAATTACATAATTTTTTATTTAAAAAAGCCTCTGACCGGAGGCTTTTTTGTTGTATGAAAATAGCTTATAATTTAAATTCTCCTAATGAAGGAACTCGGCCGTAAGGGCAGTCTCCTGCCATATCGTATGTAGCCGAAATCATAGCAGGCAGTTCCTGCAATATACATTTGCCATCAACTTGATAGGCACATTTGTTCGTGCAATTTATATCCATAATATACCTCCCAAATAAAATAATTAAGATTTTATTACCAATATTTTATTTTGCTTAAATTTTAGGCTTATATCTTTACTTTTGTTCGACAGATTACGATAATAATTTGCATACTACTTTGTTCATAGCTTTTCCTAAAAAAATAAAAATAAAATGATGTAATTTTACCATATCATTTACTTATATAACGGAGGACGGACATGAAACTATTTATCAGAACATTTTTTTTAGCTTTGCTTATTATTTCTTTTGGAAAATTTGAATATGCCTTTGGGGCTACTGTAAATATGAATTTGACTTATGACGGCAAAATTCATAAATACACAGCGGAAGAATTGGTATTAAAAGTAGATGGCAAGGAACTGAAAAATCTGACTATGCCTCCTGTTGTTTTAAATAATTATACTCTTGTACCTGCCAGAGAGGTTTTTGAGCAATTAGGCGCCTTTGTTGACTGGGACGGCGATAACGGCCTTGTATATATTACATATGGCGCCGATCTTGTTATGCTGCAAATAGATAACAGCGTAGCATATTTAAATGAAAAGCCTATTATGATGGAGGTTGCTCCTAAAATAATAAACGCTAAAACCATGATACCTGTCAGGTTTGCTGCGGAGGCTCTTGGCTTTGTAGTTGGCTGGGATTCTGAAAAGCGCATAGTTGCGGTTGATTCGCCTGTAGATGAAGCTCCAAATAATCCATATATAACTCCGCAAACGCCTTCACCTTCCACACCGCCTGTAACGGATAACAGCAATAACAACAGCAATGATTATATTGCAAACCATATTGGCGAGGATGAAAGCACTGAGCCTCTTGATATGCCCATAAGCTCTCTGGAAGATATAATTCCCGCAAAGGATGTTTCCAAAACAAAAATTACTGCGGCAAAATATCCCGAAACCTCAATAACTGCCATTAATATGATTGATAACGGCAGACATGCAGTAGATATATTGGCTTCTTCTGAAATAAGTAAGGTCGAAACCTTGCTTCTGCCTGATAACAGGCTTGTAGTTGATTTCTACGGAGCTGAGATGAAAGTTTCCAAAACAGAGTTTTTACCTAAAACCGCAGCCTCCTACAGAAAAATAAGAGTTGCTCAAAACCAGCTTGTGCCGGAAAAAATTACACGTGTTGTTTTGGAGCTGCAAAATGCCGTTAATTATTCTGTATTCCTTTCAACCGACAGAAAATCATTAAGCATAGATTTTGAAATGAACACAGTTACAGATGTATCCTATAAATCAGACGGCTCCGCCAGCTTAATAACCATAACAGGCAATAGAACGCCGGCCGTTACTATCAGCAATTTAACAAATCCAAGCAGGCTCGTTATTGATATTCCGTTTTCAAAAATAGATGTTAAGGAAATGCCTATCAGCAACCATTTTGTTACGGCACTCAGAACAGGCCAGTTTGAGGAAAACACCGCGAGAGTCGTTCTTGATTTGAAGGACAAAGTTAAATATAGTGTCACTCATTCCGGCAATTCAACCGTTGTCAGAATAGAAGAGCCTACATATAAAAATATTCTGTACAATAACGATACTAAAACGATTATGCTGGCAAAGGATTCTTCTGCACCTATTTCCGCTGGCAGCATTGTAAAAACCGATAAATATTCCAAGGGCCAGTATGTATTTACTCTCCCCGGCAATTATTCGGCAGTTTACGGCTATGGCGATTATGAAGTAAATGACAATAACCTGCGCAATATTTCAATACAGACAACAGGCGGCGCTACACAAATAACCGCTAATGAAAAGAAGGTTTTTGAAGCTGTTATTACTGAAGACAGCCAGTATATCTACATTACATTCAAAAACCCTAAAGAGGTTTATACTAAAGTTGTAGTCATTGACCCCGGCCATGGCGGAAGCGACCCCGGAACATCGGGCTTCGGCGTTGATGAAAAGACATACACCCTTGATATTGCCATGCAGCTTATGGATATGTTAAATGAAAACTTTGCCTATACAGGTGTCAAGGCTTATGCCACGCGGACTGATGATACTTATATGTCCAGATTTGAAAGAGGCCCTTATGCCAATGAAATCGGGGATTTGTTCGTATCAATCCATTTAAACTCCGCAGCGCCGAATCAAGTTCCTAACGGAACGGAAACTTATTATTATCCGCACTCAAACGACGCTACCATTGGAATATCAACGCAAAAAACGGCAGATATTTTCCAGAAAAACCTTTTAAGCGTATTGGGAGCTACAGACAGAAAAGTAAAAGAAAACTCATATACAGTGCTTCTTGAAACTAAAATTCCGTCTGTATTATGTGAAATAGGCTTCCTCTCAAACCCTGAAGAAGCCGCAAAACTGAAAACCCCTGCATACAGGCAAATGTCCGCCCAAGCGCTCTATTCTGCCATAATGGAAACATTTTCAGTTTATACGCCCAAGAGATAAGTAAATGGAACAGCTGTACACCGGATAGGTGTACAGCTGTTTTATAAGTTTTAAAATACAATTTGATTTTTAAGCACCTTCATGACTCTCCATATTCTCTCTTACTTCTTTTTCTAATCCATAAAGAATAGCTTCCTCCCCAATTTGAAGCGGATGAGAGTCTCCATCCTCATGCCATTGTTTTTGTGCCTCTTCGTATGAATGGGCATATTCAATCAAAAACCCTAATCTCTCAATATATTGAGGTTCGCAGTACAAATCCCCACGCACATAATTAGTAAAGCTCCTGTATGGATTTGTAACAACCGTTTCTTCAAACCCCATATCCAACAGCATTATTTTGATTTTTTCTAATATTTTTTTAGCTTCTTTCATCTTCTTCCGCTTACTCGGTATTATAATATTGCATAACTTCGCAACAGTCTTTTGCCACCAAAACCTACACTTAACCGAATTACTCAACAATAGTCATCACCATCTCATCTGTAGGCACAAAGCCCATTTTTTCATAAATCTTCTTTGACATCTCCGTAGATACAAGTTTAATTTCTTTCATCCCTTTTTCCTTCAGCCAGTTAATGGCTCCCTGTGTAAGCAAAGTCGCATGACCTTTATCCCTATATTCCGGAATTGTATAAACATTGCTGATGAAACCGTAGTACATATCCTTTGTGAAAGAAGACAGCATATCGCTTTTTATAAATGCACCTGCTGTTGAAACGATTTTCCCTTCATCCCTTATTATAAAATGCTGAGCCTGAGCATTATCATACAAATCCTCATATGTTTTCAGAATAAACTCCGGCGCATTATCTCTGAAAAGCCTATCATAGCCGCCTTCTGCATACATTTGTATTATTAAGCCTACTATTTCAGCCAAATCTGATTTTTGAGCTTTTTCTATCACTTTGTAAACCCCTCAAATAAATACTTTTAATATTGCTGAATTACTCTTTCTCAGAGCTTTCGCCCCTGAGTTTTTTAAGAGATTCTGATATTTTCTTCTCAACACCGTTTTCAGACGGGTTGTAATACCTTTTATCAACCAGCTCATCCGGCAGATATTGCTGCCGCACATAATGGCCGGGGAAATCATGGGCGTATTTATAGCCTTCACCGCTGCCAAGCTCTTTAGCCCCTTTATAATGGGCATCCTTAAGATGGGTGGGTATGCTTTTTACCTGAGAATTCCTAACATCCTCCATAGCTTTGGTGACGCTGATTACAGCTGTATTGCTCTTAGGCGCGCAGGAAATATATGCAACCGCCTGTGAAAGAATAATCTGGCTTTCAGGCATACCGATGAAATTGACAGCCTCCGCTGCCGCCATAGCTACCAAAAGTGCATGAGGATCTGCATTACCCACATCCTCCGAAGCGCAGATTACTATACGCCTCGCAATAAACTTAGGGTCTTCCCCTGCATAAATCATTCTGGCAAGGTAATAAATAGCCGCATCAGGGTCAGAGCCTCGCATACTTTTAATAAACGCCGAAATGGTATCATAATGACTGTCTCCGCCTTTATCATAGTTGACGGCGCGCCTTTGTATACATTGCTGAGCAACCTCCAAATCTATTTTTATAATGCCGGCTTCATCAGGCTCTGTTGTAAGAACCGCCAGCTCAACTGCATTCAGCGCAGAGCGGGCATCTCCCGCCGCCATATCTGATAGAAAGTCCAAACTTTCTTCACTAAATTCTGTATTATAATTACCCAAACCGTCTTCTTTATCCGAAATGGCTTTAGCCATTATCTCTTTAATATTATCCTGCGTTAGCTGGTTAAGCTGAAACAGGCGTGAACGGGATAAAAGAGCCTTATTAACTTCAAAATAAGGGTTTTCCGTCGTAGCGCCTATGAGAACAAGCGTGCCGTCTTCAACATAAGGCAGCAGCGTATCCTGTTGGCTTTTATTGAATCTGTGAATCTCATCAATAAAAAGAATAGTTCGGGAGCCGCTCATGGCGAGAGCCGTCTTAGCTTCATCAACAACGCCTTTTATATCCTTTATGCCGGAAGTCGTTGCATTTAGCTGGCAAAAATTGCTTTCAGTGGTATTGGCAATAATCTTTGCCAAAGTCGTTTTGCCTGTTCCCGGCGGGCCGTAAAGTATAATGCTTGAAAGTTTATCGGCCTTTATTGCGCGGTATAATAAAGTCCCCTTGCCTACCATATGCTGCTGGCCGGTAAAATCCTCAATGGTTTTAGGCCGCATACGGGCAGCAAGCGGCGCTTCTTTTTTCAATATATTTTTACGTTGATAATCGAAAATATCCATAATTTCCTCATTGTGGTTGAATTGGGTTAATAAATGCAAGAAAACAATTCCTGCTATTCTGCTTTCAATATCCATCCATACATTTTGCAAAGCAAAATGCAGTATTGTTATTTAAAATATCAATTACCCCTTTTCTGCCTTCAATATCCATCTATACATTTTGTTTTGCAAAATGTATAGATGAGAGGGGCGCGTAAAACTTACCCCTCCCATTATAATATAAAAGGATGAATAATTAAACAAGTTTAATCATTCATCCTTTTATATTATAATTTCTTGTTGTTTTACTTTGGAGTTACAAAATCATCATCGCATCGCCGAAGCTGAAAAATCGGTATTCCTCTTTAACGGCTTCTTTATATGCTTCAAGAATGAAATCCCTATTTGCAAATGCCGATATTAGCATCATCAAAGTAGATTCCGGCAGATGGAAATTTGTAATAATCCCGCCTACTATTTTAAACTCATAACCGGGATAAATAAATATATCCGTTTCCGCTTTAACGGGATAAACTTTACCGTTATCGTTAAAAGATTCCAGCGTTCTGACACTGGTAGTCCCTACTGCAATAATTCTTCCGCCTTCGGCTTTTGCTCTATTAATTTTCTCGGATTCTTCTTCCAAAATTTCACAATATTCCGAGTGCATTTTATGTTCAAAAATATTATCGGCTTTAACGGGGCGAAATGTTCCCAGCCCCACATGCAAAGTTAAATTTGCTATAATAATGCCTTTGTCTGATAATTCCTTTAGCAGTTCATCCGTAAAATGCAAGCCCGCCGTCGGCGCCGCTGCAGAGCCCTCATTCCTCGCATAAACAGTTTGATAGCGGTTTTTGTCCTCAAGTTTTTCGGTTATATAAGGCGGTAGGGGCATTTGGCCAAGCCTGTCCAAAATCTCTTCAAACACGCCTTCATATTCAAACTTAACCACCCTGTTACCGTCTTCAAGCACTTTTTCCACTTCGCCTTTAAGCTGCCCGCCGCCGAAAGAAACATTTGTACCCGGCTTCAATTTTTTCCCGGGATAAACAATACATTCCCATCTGTCTTTATCTATTCGCTTCAAAAGAAGGAGCTCAATTTTGGAGCTTCCGCTCTCTCTTTCCCCTATTAGCCTCGCCGGAATAACCTTTGTGTCGTTAATAACAAGGCAATCGCCTTTTTTAAGATAATCCGTAATATCCGAAAATCTTCTGTGTTCTTTGCTGTTTTCACCGCGGTCGAGCACTAAAAGCCTTGAAGATGAACGATCCGGCAATGGCTTCTGGGCTATTAAATTTTCAGGTAAATCATAATAAAATAACGATTTTTCCATTTATACTACCTTTCTCTTAACTTTAGAAATTTGAACTCCTGTATAATAATGCTTAATAATCTGCTCAAATGTAAATCCGGCTTCCGCCATGCCTTTTGCGCCATGCTGTGAAAGCCCTATACCATGGCCCCAGCCTCTGCCTGAAAAAGTTACAGAATTACCGTTGGAAGAAAGCCCGCCGCTGACAATAGCAGTTCCGCCTGTACTTGATGTTATCGGAGCAATGCCCCCGCCTGAAGAAACAGGCAATACATATTGCCCTGCTGATGTCTGAATATTTACTTTATCATAATAAACCACGGAAATATTGTTGCCGGTGCTGTTTATAACGCTAATTGTTTCGGCATTTGTGAGCTTTGATTGATTTTCGCTTTTTACATATAAATTTGAATTAGCAGATACAGGGGCTGTGCTTGTATTAACGCTTGCCGTCCCTGCCGCTATGCTGACGCTGAACTGACCTATTCTGAAATAACGGCTCTCCAAAGAGCCTCCTGTGGATTTAGAGAAAAACGTCCTGATTTCCTCTTTTGTCAAAGCCTTATTCCCCGTTGTGCCTTTTATTGTAAGCTCCTGCACTCTGCCGCCGGAAGATGTTTTTGTTATTTCAACACCTGTAACGCTGCCGATATTATAATTATTTAGTGAAGCAAGGTTTGTAATCTCAGCTAAAGTAAAGGTTCGGCTCCATTCCTTGCCTGAGGTATCATAGCTGTCGCTGACTGCGCGCAGATAAGGGAGAGCATTTACCCATACATTTTCAGAATCATCTGTGATGCCGCCGCTGGAAGAAAAGAAGGTCGCATTAATCAGCTCATCACCATAATAAGCTACTAATCCGCTTGTTGCCTTCACTGCATTGGTGGCATTTTCTTTCTCCTGCTTCAGCCCCAGATAAATCTGGCAATGGTCGCTGCTGCAAAGGTCATATCCGTTTGCCGAATGTGCACCTAATTTACTGTAAGCATAGCACCGGGAAGCAACCGCCTGAGATTTCAAAGCCTCTTCATGCCAGCTTGAAGGCATTTCGCTGGCAACAGACGAGTATAAATACTCCTCCATATTCAAAGTATTAACGGGAGTTAAGGAGGCTCCGTTTCTAAAAGCATTTAAATACCCTCTGTATTCATTGGAGTTTACAGTAATTGTATTATTTAATGTGTCAGAAAAATATGGCGTGAACTGGTCATTTTCAAACAATGCAACCCGGTTAGAGCCATTATTTAATATAAGCCTTTTCCCGTTGGGCTCTATTATAGCTGTGCCAACTCCTGCCTGAATCATCATCTGTGCATCTGATTTAGAAGAAACAGGGCCGTAGTATACGCTCCATGTGCCGCTTTCCGAAAGTGCGGGAAGTGAAAAATACCCCTGCGCTGAAAACTGATTTGCCTCAGCCAGCGCAGAGCTGTAATTATTATAAAAATTGCCGGAAGGTACATAGTAATAGCTATCGGCAGAAATTGTAAAATTGCTTCCTGAACCTATTGAGCCGGCGCTTATAAACGTAGAATCCAGCAGGAAAAATACATTTATATTATCTCCTTTAAACCCTATGCTTGAAGATGATGCTCCAACGCCTACTTTAACATAGTTCACTTCATTTGCATATGCAGTTTGGGTATTGACTGTAATTACAAGAGACAAAAAAAATGCAGCTGTAACCGATTTGATAATTCTCTCCATGAAAAAAACCTCCATATTATGTAAAAAAATCACTCCATAATTTTATATCGTATATATACCGGATTTTGATAATATATTTGGCGTTAAATACCCTTAAATTTATTTGATATTTTTGTCGGAAAAATATATACTTATATAAGCAGTTTTTGTTGTTTGATTAAAATTATTTAAATATTATCCTTACAAAATATAACATATTTGTAAGGATAATAAAAGGAGAGTTCTTTTGGCTTCTATACTGTTTGTATGTCATGGCAATATATGCCGCTCCCCTATGGCAGAGGCCATGCTAAGGCACAAATGCCAAAATGCCGGCATAAATAATGTAGCCGTAGATTCGGCGGGGATTATCGCTCATCATGCAAATGAACTGCCCCATAAATCCACTTTGGATATACTACGGGAAAACGGTATTTCAGTTACGGGGCTTAAAAGCCGCCCTGTTGAGAAAGATGACTTCTATGATTTTGATTTAATAATAGCTATGGATTTGAGCAATCTGTCAAATCTCATTAAGAAGAGGCCCAAAAGTGCAACCGCTCAAATTGCTTTGCTCTCTGATTTTGTTAATGAGGATTGGGAAGAAGTGCCCGACCCATGGTATACAGGCGATTTCAATCTGGTATATCAAATGCTTGAAAAAGCAATGAATAATATTTTAATCGAGCTTAATAAATACAATTCTAAGGAGAACTAAACTATGACTCAATTAAATGCAAGAAGGTTAAACCTGAAAAACACAGTCAATTTAAGAGAGCTTGGCGGCTATATGCGCGAAGATGGAAAAGTGACAAAATACAACCAGTTTTTAAGAAGCGGAAATCCTTCAAGGCTTGAAACGGCAGAAATTGAATTTTTGCTTAATTATGGTTTAAAAACTGTAATTGATTTAAGGAATACAAGAGAAATTACGAAAGAAAAAAGTGTATTCAACGATTTTAACGGTGTTAACTATTTCCATATGCCTTTATTTGATGCAGGCTCACCGAATATTCAGCAAACCCCCTCAAGCCTCGGCGAATTATATGTTGACCTTTTTAACCATTCAAAGAATATTGGCAATGTTTTCAACACCATAGCCGAAAACAGCGACGGTACTATTCTTTTCAACTGCACCGCCGGAAAAGACAGAACAGGTCTTATAGCCGGAATGCTGCTCATGCTTGCCGGTATTGATGAATGTGATATTATAGCCGATTATCAGGTATCCTTTACATATTTCTTCAAGCAGGCATATCAAAAAACTTTGGAAGTTCATCCTGATATGCCTATGCACTTTGCTTACAGCAACCCTGAATGGATTGAAAGCATTATCAATATGATAAATCATCAACATGGAAATATTGATAACTACCTTATATCCAGAGGCTCAACAAAAGAGAATTTAGAAAAAGTTAAAAATAAATTGATTTAGGTGACTAAATGGAAACGGAAAAAATCCTTAAATTCGCCATAGATGCAGGTGAAATCATGCTTATAAACGGCGGGGAAACCAACCGAGTCGAAGATACCATGATGCGCATTTTAAATAAGTATGATTTTAGAGAGGTTGATGTATTTGTTACCCCTACAGGAATCTTTGCTTCAATCATAGATTTGGAGGGCAAAAGTTTTTCTCTGGTTAAAAGAATAATCACAAGAACCACCAATCTTGAAAAAATTGCCCTTGTAAACAGTTTATCGAGAAAGTTCGTAAATTCAGATTTGGATATTGACGGAGCATCAGCTGAAATAAAAGAGATAAAAGAAAAAAAGCCCTACCCCCATTTGTACAAATGCTTCGCTTCCGCCGTTGCATGTTCATGTTTTTCCCATTTGTTCGGCGGCAATTTATATGACTCTCTTGCGGCATTTTTAACAGGCTTTATTGTTTATCATATATTGTCGGAGCTTTCAAATAAAAAACTCTCCGGCTCTATTGTAACAATAATAAGCGGCGCTGTTGTTTCGGTATCAATATTATTTCTATATAATTTAGGCATTGCAAAAAATATCGACAAAGCCATCATAGGCTCTTTAATGCCCCTTGTCCCCGGCGTAGGGCTTACCAATGCCATAAGGGATATTATGCTGGGCGATTATATTTCAGGCACCAGCCGTATTATGGATGCTTTCTTAGTTGCCGTATGTATTGCAGTCGGCGTAGGGCTGGGCTTTAGCCTCTTTTCTGTTTTGGAAGGAGGGCTTTTTCTGTGATTTACGATATTGTTCTGGCATTTTTAGCCACCTTGACATTTGCCTTTATGTTTAACAGCCCTAAAAAAGAGCTTTTGCTCTGCGGCTTCACAGGTGCTTTCGGCTGGTTATTTTACGAAATATCCTATTCACTCACCGGTGATTTGACAATTGCAACCTTTGCACATGCCATTGCCGTTACCGCTTTAAGCAGGCTATTATCATTTAAACGCAAAAACCCTATAACCGTTTATTTAATAAGCGGAATTATACCAATTGTTCCGGGCTCCGGGATATATTATACGGCATATCATTTGCTTATAAGAGAAAGCTCACTTGCTTATTCTTACGGCCTTGATACTTTGAAAACCGCCGGGATGATTTCTCTGGGCATTATGTCCGTTTTCTCCATGCCTGTAAAAATGTTCAGCTGGATTTCTCAAAGATAGTTATATTTGCTTTACCCTTTCATCCACAGCCCTCAAACGAGGGCTTTTTATTTTGCTCAGGTAATAAAAAAATCATTTAGCGAATAAACTGTCAGTGGATATGTCCAAATCAGGAGGTTCTTATGGCAGGCAAAGGAATAATTGAAAGCACTTTGATACTAACAATCGCCAATGTAATAAACCGTATTTTAGGCTTTGGTTACAGAATATATATGTCAAACACGATAGGCTCCGAAGGCATGGGCATGTATCAGCTTATTATGCCTTTGTACTCTCTGGCTTGGAGCATATCCTGCTCAGGCTTTACCACAACTGTTTCAAAGCTGGTAGCAGGTGAAAAGGCAAGGAATAATCACGGCAACATGGGCCGTATACTGAAACAGGCCCTTGCCATAACTACAGCTCTCGGTGTTTTGCTAAATATCATTTTATTTTTCACAGCGGATATTGTAGCTTTATCTATGTTCCGCGATGAGCGCCTTGGGTTGGCCTTAAGAATTTTATCCTTGAGTTTTCCTTTCATGGCAGCAGGCTCCTGTATCCGCGGATATTTCATGGGCCTGAGGGAAACGGCCGTTCCTGCAATAAGTCAAGTATTTGAACAATGTGTGAGAATGGCGGTCGTTTATTTGCTAAGCTCGTCTTTTATGAACCGCGGGCTTACATATGCTTGTGCCGGCGCGGTTTGCGGCATATTTTTAGGTGAAGTCTTTTCCTTTCTCTTTGTAATAGCCGCATATAAAGGCTTTAAGGAAAAATCTAAATTCAACAAGCCGCCTACCATGGCTTCATCCAAAACATTGCAAATGCTTATTTTTATGGCGGCTCCCCTAACCTTTAACCGCATAAGCGGCTCTCTTCTTGCAACATTTGAAAATATGATATTGCCCAGAAAGCTGATCGCCTTTGGTATGAGCAATTCCCAGGCCATAAGTGAGTTTGGGAAAATAAGCGGAATGGCCATGCCCCTTATTCAGTTCCTGTCGGCGCTTTTGGTTTCGCTGTCCATGTCTCTGGTTCCCGCGGTTTCAGAATCGGTTACCATGAAAAACTTCACCAAAATAAATAATACTGTATCAAAAGTAATGCTTTTCACCACCATAACAGGAATCGGCGCCAGCGGAATTTTCATACTTTTTTCTAATGAGCTGGGTAGAATAATCTATAATCAAGATATTGGGCAAATCTTGACTCTGCTCGGCATTATGTGCCCTTTTATTTATATGCACATGACTTTAAGCGGCATATTAAACGGTTTGGGCGAGCAGGTTTTCATTTTCAGAAATTCTCTAATTTCATCTTTCATCTCCATAGCGTTTATTATGGCTGCTGTGCCCTATGCAGGGCTTGATGGCTATATTCTTGGCAGTTTTTGCGCCCTTGTAACAGTATGCTCTTTGAGCCTGAATAAAATAAGAAAATCAACAGATATTGACATAAAAATAATAGACTGGTTTATAAAACCAGTCTTAAGCACTATATTTACAGTTTTGACAATGAATATGATAAAGCCTGTTATTTTTAAAAGCCTTAGGGATATACCAGCACTTATTATCTGTCTGACTTTGACAGGGCTAATCTACATAATAATGATTATGGCAACCGGCAGCTTTTCCGCTTGCGATATGAAAGCTATACTGCGCAGGAAATAATTATTCATCCCAGCTATGCCTGTGCAAACTGCCTTCATACTGCAATCCGCCGAAGGAATTTTGCCTGAGCGCCTCATAAAGTATTACCGCGGCAGAGCTGGAAAGGTTAAGGGAACGGTATTTTTCATCCATGGGTATGCGGATACAATCGTCTTTATGGCTGACGAGAATCTCCTCCGGTATGCCGGCACTTTCCCTGCCGAAAACTATGAAGCTGTCTTCCGTATATTCCACATCGGTATATATTTTTCTGGCCTTAGTAGTGGCATAGTAAATTTTGGCATTTTTATTTTTATCCAAAAACTCTTCAAAATTTTCATAATAATGCACATTTAAGTCTTTCCAATAATCCAAGCCTGAGCGCCTAAGCTGCTTATCATCCACAGAAAAACCCAGCGGCTTAATCAAATGCAGGCCGGTATTAGTAGCAACACATGTCCGCCCAATATTGCCGGTGTTTGCCGGTATCTCAGGCTCCAATAAAACTATATTCAACTTTTGTCACCTCAAAAAACTATTTGCAGCCTTCTCAGAAGAAAGGCTGCAGACAGATATATTATCAATAATTTTAAACTAAATACTTCTTGTAGCCTCTTTAAGCCACGCTGCTTCATTTTCTTCAAGCAGCGGAGATAATTTATCATAAACCTCTTTATGATAATTATTCAACCATAAAACCTCATCCTCTGTTAAAAGATTTTTATTAACGGCCTCCAAATCAAACGGCGCAAAAGATATTGTTTCAAAAGCGTAAAATTCTCCATATATACTTTTCCCATGTTCAACAGTAAGGATAATATTTTCGCATCTTATGCCGTATTCATTATCTTTATAATATCCCGGCTCGTTAGATGTCATCATACCGGGTACAATTGCTATGCTGTTGGCCTGAGAAGCTATTCTCTGAGGCCCCTCATGCACGCTTAAGGCAAAACCTATGCCATGGCCTGTTCCATGTTTGAAATCAAGCATATTATCCCAAAGAGGCTTTCTTGCTAAAATATCCATATAATGCCCGGTAGTACCCTTTAAGAAAATTGCCTTGGCCAGCGCAATATGGCATTTTAATACGAGAGTAAAATTATCCTTCATCTCATCTGTCAGCTTACCGAGAACGATTGTACGGGTAATATCTGTAGTTGCACCGAGATAATTACCGCCTGAATCCACAAGGAGAAGCCCCTCCTGCTTTATTACAAGGCTTTTTTCTTCATCGGCATGGTAATGGATTACAGCGCCGTTCGGCCCATATCCTAATATGGTTGAAAAGCTGGGGCGTACAAACTTTTCTTCCCTCGCTCTGATTTCATCTAATTTTTTACCGGCTTCATATTCTGTTACGTTTTCACCTTTTGCGGCTTCCTTCACCCATATCATGAATTTAACAAGGCTGGCGCCGTCTATAAGGCTGAATTTCTTTGTGTTTTCAATTTCCGTTTTATTTTTAACGGTTTTCAACTCGGCAGTTATATCTATTGCTATTTCAACTGTATTAAATTCGTTAATAACCGCATAGAGGGCATAGCATGTTTTTGACGGAGCAAAAACTATTTTATCGCTGTTTTTGTTGAAATTTTTAGGTATATAATTATAAATTTCATTATACCCGTATATTTCAATATCATCTGCAATTAACTCTGCTTTAATCGGCTCTGCTGTTTTTTCATCAACGAAAAGTATGGCCTTTTCAGAAGTAATAATTGAATATGCTTCAAAAGCCATTGTAGGCTCTGATTTTGAGCGGACATTATATAGCCATGCAATATCCTCCAGTGAGGATAATACATAAGCCCCCGCCCCGTTGGCGGCGATTTTCGCCCTGACCTGTGCCAGCTTTTCACTTCTGCTAATGCCGCAATATTTTATATCATGTATGAAACTTTCAGACGGCGCTTCTGCCGCTATATCCGTTAGAGACTTTTCAATTACAGAAATACCCGATTTATATACTATACCCTTTGCAGCCACGGCGCTGATTAATTTTTTCGCACCTTCCACACTTAAAGTACGCTCATCAAATGAAATTACGCCGTTTTCTTTTGTATTTTCCACAATAAAATTCTCATAAGAAATACAATCGGGATCCGAAGTATTATAAATAATATATTCACTGCCGCCAAGCTCATTTTTTGACTGGAGAGAATATCTGCCATCTGTCCAGAAAACAGCCTTATCCGCCGTTATTACGACAGCGCCCGCCGAGCCTGTGAAAGCGGAAAAATATTTAACATAATTCCAATTATTTTTGCTGTATTCCGACTGGTGAGGGTTCAATTTAGTCAACAGATAAGTATCAATTCCGTTTTCCGCCATATTTTTCCTGATTAACGCAATTCTTTCGGCAATAATATTACTCATAAATACTTCCTCCTTAGATAAATTGCTTATATTTATTCAAAAATAATATTTATTTAATATTGAACAATTTGTTTCCGGTGCCGATAGATATTTTATAATTATCGGCAAATTAATACCTTACCCCATGCAGGCAATCTTTCGCCGGTCAGGCGATGGTTTTTTCTTAAGTCTGTGAAAAAACC
>JGI994J12354_10000766_pt1 | contig 32284 bp, 25 predicted proteins | sample IntmicLarv3ML3BL_FD_12354 | JGI IMG/M metagenome (IMG submission 12354) | reverse complement strand
TCATTCTTCACATAAACAGCACGTCAGCGGTCCCCACAACAGTTCGCCTTAAAAAATATATATCATCATTCGCGGCATTTGAATTTATATTCTAGGACACCCTCTATTTCACAATTGATATTGCTATATTTTCTTCATTAAATATTTCTTTTAAAATTTGTTCTGCATATTCTTTTGTTACTTGTTTAAATTCTTCTAGGTAGTCAAAACTGTTTACACCCTTCATGTAATCACTTAAAAACATATTGGCTATTTCGCTTATATTATTATATTGTTTTATATATTCTCCATAAATCATTTTACCTATTCTTTTAAATGTTTCTTCATCGATACCTTTTTCTTTATATTCTCTTATTTTTTCTTTTATTAACTTTAATATTTCTTCTGGATTTTTTGATTGTCCAGATATCATAATATATCCATATGTTTTTGAGTATTCATATTCTAAGCTTAATTCTTCATTTAAACTTCCTGTTTCATATAATTTTTTATAAATTTCTGAACTTTTTCCTGCTAACATATTTAATATTATCTCTATTGCTATATGTTTTTTTACCAAATCTTCTTCACATTCTGAATTAGATTTTATCCCTATTATAAACATTGGAATATTTACTTCCATTTTTTCTTCTATTTTTTCTTTGTTTATTTTTTCTGGTTCTTCTTCAAGTATTCTTTTTATTTCTGCTCTATTTTCTATTGTTACAAGTCTTTTTTTAACTTCTTCCACTATTTTTTCTGGAACAAAATCCCCTATTATAAACATCATTGTGTTTGATGGATGATAAAAAGTGTTGTAACATTTATATAAAACTTCTTTATCTATTTTTGCTATTGTTTTTTTTGTTCCTGCTGTGTCTATCTTTATTCCGATTGTTTTTATACAAACAATTCATTAAGTTTTTATAGCATTTCCAATATGGATGATCATCATACATATCTATTTCTTGCCCTATTATCCCTTTTTCTTTTTCTACATTTTCATCTGTAAAATGTGGATTTTGCACATAACTCATCAGCTCATCTAGTCCTTCATAAAAGTTTTCTGTGCATTCAAATAAATATGCTGTATGGTCTCCAGTGGTGTATGCATTTGCACTCACTCCCATTGCTGACAATGTATCTAAACTATTTGTTCCATCTGGTTGTTCAAACATTTTGTGTTCTAAAAAATGTGCAACTCCATCTGGTACTTTGGTCTCTTTTTCCTGACCTGAAACAACAAAGGTATGGTCTATTGAACCATAATGTGTTCCCCAAATTACATACTTTTTTTGTATATTTTTTTTAGGCATTATCATAACTGTCATTCCATTTTCTAATTTTTCTATATATAATTTTTCTTTTACAATACTGTTTTCAATTATTTGCATTGTTCCTCCTTGCTAGTTAAGAAATATATAGTATCTATTTCTATTTTCTTAGCAATTTCTACTATTTGTTCTTTTGTAACTTCTGATATTTTTTCTATATATTTTTCTACATTTACTTCTCCTCCTGATAATTCTTGTCCTATTGCATAAGTTATAAATGTATCTTGTTCATCTTCGAGCATTTTAATTCCAGTTAAAATATATCTTCTACTGTTTTCTAAATCTTCATCAGAAAATTTTCCTGTTTTCATTTCCTCTAACTGTTCTTTTATAATATCTACTGCTTTTTTATAGTTTTCTATTTCTATTCCACATTTTATAAAAATATTATTTTTTTGTCTTACATAACTTGAGCGTGCTGTATATGCCAAACTTTCTCTTTCACGTACATTTTGAAAGAGTTTTGAATTTGGACTTCCTCCTAATATTGTGTTATACATACTTACAATAAATTTTGCTTCTTTTTCTATAGCCTCAATTTGTAGCCCAATTACTAGCTTGCCTTGTGTAATATCTAAGTTATCTGTAATTTCTTGTGGTTTATTTCTTATAGGTAAACATTTTACTTGTCCGTATAGATATATTACGTTCATTTAATTTATTTATATATTCATTATTATTTATTATTTCATTTACATTATCATTTTCAAATTCACCTGATATGAATATATCTATTTTCGCTTCATCTATTAGTTTTATATATTGTTCATATAAGTTTTTCTCATTTATTTCTTTTAAGTCTCTCACATATCCATATCTATACAATCCAAATGGCTCATTTTTATACATTTCTTCAGCACATCTGTCTAGTGCATATTGTTCTTTATCATCTATTTTACTTTCAATTATATCTTTTAAATTTTCTTTTTCCTGAACTAAATAGTCTATATTAAACCCATTGTTTTCAATTAATGGGTTTAATATAATGTCTAACAATATATTTGTACTTCTTTTTAATAAATCTTCATCTGCATATTTATCATTTATACTTTCTATATAAAACTTTAAGACTTGATTATCTCCATTTTTTTCTACACCACAATCAAAACTTGCCCCATACATATTTTCAAGCTCTATGCTTATTTCTTCCATTGTTTTATAATTCTTTGTACCACGTCTTAATATCGCTGTAATCAATGCATTTTTTGTTACTGTTTCTTTGCTTAGAGGTGTTGTTATAAACACTGCTGATATAGTAGTTTTAAATTTATCTGTATTTATTTTGTGTAATTTTATACCTTTCTTAATTTCTTCAGAATTATATGTCATTTTTATCTCTCCAATCTGTATTATTATACATGAAATTAAGTATAATATGCAATCAGTTTCAAGAAGAGGGTGTCCTGAAATATAAATTAAAATGCCACGAATGGTTATATATATTTTAGTACACCCTTTTTTTATTAACTATATTTAATCCATATATTTTGCTTTATTTGTTAAATTGCTTCTTTCTATTTCAAAATCTGTTAATACTCTATCATAAACCATAAAATCATATATTACACCTGTATATTGACGAGTTAATCCTCCATTACCACCCAAATATGCTATTGCTGTTGATACTGGCAAAGTAGCATTTGCTAGAGAACTTGTCTTTATACCATCTACATATAGGGTTATCTCATTACCATCATAAGTCATTACAACATATGTTGGCACTGTTGTAGATGGTGCTACAGTAGAAGGAAACACTTTATCAACTGTCATTCCATAAAATCCTGGTCTATAATTAGTAGTACTGTGTAAATAAAGAGTTGGAAAAGGTCTTTCAGCAAATAACCTTGGATAGTCTCCAACTAATTTTGGTTTCATTGTTACTACCATTGTATAATTGCTAGTTATATTACCTATAAAAGCTACTTTGTCATCAACACCATCAAATGTAAGTCCATTATTAATCCAAGTTGCTCCATTTAATATACCATCATTTGAACCAACTAAATCTTTCCAAATAAGTGAATTTTCATCATATCCTGTTCCTGTATTATTCATTGCATCATAATGTAATACTAAACCATTTTTAATTGCATTATCTGCTGTCACATAAACCTGATTTTGATGATAATATATTTCATTATTTAATGTATCTTCAATTGTTATAATTTTACCATAAGTATTTAATCTACCTTCACTATTTAAAATAGGATTCCAAATTCCTTCATATTCAAATGATAAATCATTTTTAAGTTCATAAGTAGAATTATCAGTCATATGATAATATTGTCCATCAATTTTTAATATTTCATTTGAACCAATTTTGATTAATTGGTCAACTGTTCTTATAGGGATTACAACTTCTTTTATTTTAAATTCATAATCTTCATAACTTTCAGATATTTCAGTTGCTGTAAGCACCTTGTCATAAATCATAAAGTTATATATTCTTCCTGTAAGTTGCCTGTCATTTGCAGCTCTCCCCCCCAAAAAAGCTTCAGCAGTTGATGTAGGATTAGTTGTTGTTGCCACACTACCTACAAATACCCCATTAATATAAAGAGAAACATTTTGTCCATCATAAGTCATTGCAGTTTGAACAATCCCACTAAATTCTGAATTAGGAAATCTTTTATCTACTCCATGAGCAAATATTCCTAAAATTCTTGGTGATTTTTCTCTATCAATGTAAAGTCCTGGAAAAGGAGTTTCACCACAAATTCTTTGCCAATTAGCAGTTGAATTTGGGTCATTATAAAAAGTTGAAATTATTGTATATCTGTTAGGAATATTACCTGTAAATTTAACTTTGTCATCTACACCATCAAATTCTAAATAATCATAATCCCATGTTGGGCCTCCCATTAGTATTCCATCATTTGCTCCAATTAAATCTTTCCATACTGTTGCTGAAGAATTAAAACCTTGTCCTGTATTATTTTGTGCCTCATATAATAATATCAATCCATCTAAATTATATTTTAAATCTGGAATTGTTGCAATTTTAAAATAATCACTACTTCTAGCATCCCAATTACTTTCAGCTGAATCATAAATTTTAGCAATTGCTTCTATTTTTACTTCGATTGTTTTATCATAACAATTTATATCACGAACAATTTCGTTAAAAAATACAATTTTATATTCATAGTAGCACATCGTTTCCCCATTTGCTGCAATTATTCCAGTTGTTCCATTTGGAAGAGCACTATCAAATACTTTACTATCTATTTTTTTCCTTATACCTGCAAAAGTACCTTCTGATGAATTTATTAAAGTTTGGCCATCAGACTGCACCTCAATTATTGCAGCACTATCATCTCCATTTTTTAAGGCATTCATAATGTCTGCATCACTCATATTTGCTGGAAAAACAATTAATACTCCTTCTTCTTGTAAATTATCATTAAAATTTATATTTAAATAAACATCTGCTGTTACTCCCGCTAGCCCTGTGTTTCTAACTTCAAAACTAAACATATTAATTCTATTTGGTCCTATTGTTATATTAGTTTCATGATTTTCATCTGGTATAACATAATTTATTGGTGATGTGCCTTCATAAACTTTTAAATTTTCTACTTCAATTGATAAACTACCTGTAGAGATATTAACAGAATTGAATATATTATCTATAAGTAAACTGCTTGTTTTGGAAAAAAATAACACAAAAAAAAGTAGAATAAGCATTATAATTTTGATTATTCTATTTGTTGCTTTTAGTTTGTTCATTGTTTTCAAGTTATTTTTTTTCTTCATCAGCCCACCTCTCTACGTTATTTTCTCCTTATATTTTATTTTTATCAATATATTGTCATAATTATTGATATATTACCATATTTCCTAAAAATTGTATTGTTCTTTAATGTAAATGTAATATAAACGTAATATTTGTAATGCATTTATATTAAAGCATCACTACTTCCATAGTTAATTTTATACAACAATGGCGACCAAGCTTGGTCGCCATTGTTGGTATATTAAAATTTTCTTTTTCTTGCAGCCTCTGATTTTTTTTTCCTTTTTACGCTAGGCTTTTCATAATGCTCTCTTTTTTTAACTTCTTGCATTACGCCATTTCTTGCGCATTGCCTCTTAAATCTTTTTAGAGCATCTTCTATATTTCCATTATTTACTTTAATCTCTGACATGTATCTTCCCCCCTTTTCGGGTAATTTTTTTCGAATGTATCTATTATACTGTATCTCAAAGGGGTTTGTCAATAGCTACAAATCAAATAAATCTCCAAGTGGTGTTCCTTCATTTAATCTTTTAATTGCTTCAGCAAAAAGTGGTGCTATAGATACTACTTTTAACTTATCTATTTTCTTTTCTTCCCCTATTGGAACTGTGTTTGTAACTACTACTTCTGTTGCATCTGAATTTTTAAGTCTTTCTATTGCAGGTCCTGCAAGTATTCCATGTGTTACTCCTGCATATATTTCTTTAACTCCATGTTCTTTTAAAACTCTCATCGTTTCTACCATTGAACCTGCTGATTCTATTTCATCATCAAATATTAATGCAATTTTGCCTTCCACATCTCCAATTACATTTGTTCCTATTGCTCTATCATCATTACCTTCTCTTCTTTTATCTATTAAAGCAAACTTACATTTAAAATGCTCTGCATATTTGTATGCTTTCTTTGAACTTCCTGCATCTGGAGCTACTACTACTACATTTTCTAAGTTTTTATTTTCAAAATATGCTTGTAATAAATATTTTCCTGTTAAAATATCGCATTGTATATCAAAATATGCCTGAATTGCTGGATTATGTAAGTCACTTGTTATTACTCTTGTTGCCCCTGCTGATTCCAATAACTGTGCCATCAATTTTGCTGTTACAGGTACTCTTGGTTGGTCTTTTTTATCAGACCTAGAGTATGGAAAATATGGTAATACTACTGTTATTCGTCTAGCAGAAGCTCTCTTTGCAGCATCTATTGCTATTAACAATTCCATTATTCTTTCATTTACTGGTGGTTCTACTGTTTGTATAAGATAAATATCGTGTTCTCTCACTGTTTCAACATATTGTACAAAATTATTGTCATTTTTAAACTTCATTCTACTTATTTTACCTTCTGGCAAACCAAGTTTTTCACAAATTTCCTTCGTAAATTTTTCCGCTGAATCACTACAAGCAAATACCTTAATCTTGTTCATTTTGTTTCCTCCCAATTAAAACATCATATATTTCCTCTTGACCATAATCTTGGTCTTTCAGACTAAAAATTAAATCTGCTATTTCTCTTTTGTGAATATATATACACTTTTCACATGCCCACACTTTATTTTTTAGCCAATATCCTCCAAAAATTTCATTTCTTTTTTTAGAACATATTTCATAGATTGGGCAATAGCAGGTACGACAGTCAAAATCTTTTTCTGACAAGTCATGACATGGAAAATACGGGCATTTCCTACCCGCATTTGCTGTATCCGACATGATGTGCATGTGCAACATCCTCCTTGATATGTTAAAGATTTCTCTCCACATTCTGGACATTTAAATGTTAATTCTTCTTTATTTTCACCAATTGTCATTTGTACTCCTATGCTTGTTTCTAAATTTGTTGCTGCAACTTCATCTTCTTCGTCCTCTTCCTGGCTTACAATAGAATCTAATAAATCTTCATCATCATTATATAATAGTTCTGCTTGTACTTCTTTATATAAAGATAGCAGTGAATTTCCTATTGCCACTGGGCAACAGCTTCCAAGCGATGTGTCTCCTTTTGTAGCTTTTCTTACTGCATATGATGGACACACTCCACAGCTTTTCAATTGGTCTACAATTGAGTAAATATCTACTCCTGCACGTGCTGCAAGAGATGTCATTCTTGATAATGCTATCATAAAATTATTACATCCACCATCTGAACCTTTTGATAAAAATAGTTCTTGGAATTCTCCATCTATTGGATCAAAAAATGCAGTTAAATGTAATGAACCACAACCTGTTGTAAGCTTTCTTTTTTTACCAATTAAACCATCATCTGTTGATAATATATATCCTCTTTTTAATTCATCTTTATTTACATATCCTTCTTCAATTGGTGCTGTTTCTTGCGATTTTTCTATTAATATACCTTGTCTGATTTCATTTGGTCTAAATATTGTACATCCCTTTATTCCATTTTTAGAACAATAATCATAAACTAACTTTGTATCTTCAAATAGATATTCTTTTGGTATATTTATTGTTTTACTACTACTCATATCAACATGAAAGTTGATTGTTTTTAACATTTCTAAATGTGCTTCTACTGGAAGTTCTAATGCTGTTACAAATGTATCATTTTTTACAATGTTGTTTTCTGTTGTGTTTTTCCACATGCCATATGCATAATCTTCCATTTGCACTACTTGTATATTTGAATCATCTTGTCCACCAATTTTTACTTTTCTCTCATATGATAAACTAAATATTGGTTCAAGTCCTGATGAACAATTATTTCCAAATGTTAAACTAAGAGTTCCTGATGGTGCAATAGATATCATTTTAGCATTTCTTATTCCATATCTTTTTATATCTTTTGCAATTTCTGCCCATTCTGAATCTTTTTCAATATGCTTCTCTATAAACCCACTTTGTATGAATTTTTCTCTATCTAAAAATGGGAACTCTCCTCTTTCTTTTGCAAGCTCAATTGATGCTTTATAAATATTTTTTGCAATAATGTTCATTAAGTCATCTGTAAATTTAATTGCTTCTTCTGAACCATATTTTAAATTAAGCATAACTAGCATATCTGCTAATCCCATAACGCCAAGTCCTATAGACCTAAATGCTTCCTGATAATTTTTATAAATTTGGTCTGGATAATTATTTATTGTTACTATGTTATCTAACATTTTCACTGCAATTGCAATTACTTCTTTTAATTTTGTATAATCTAATTCTGCATTTTTTGTAAATGGATTTAACACATAATTATGTAACACCAAACTTCCTAAATTACAAGAACCACCATATTTTTTAGGGTCTAATTGTTCTCCTGTATCTGGATTTTTACCAAAAACAGTTCCAGCTAAATATTCTGCACAAGGATTACTTGTTACTATTTTTTCTATATACCACAAATTATTGTCTTTATTCATGTTGTCATAAAAAAACACACCTGGTTCACCATTATTATACGCATTTGTTATTATTAAATCCCAAAGTTCTGTTGCATTTATACGTTTTTTTGATTTCCATTTTGTTTCATCTTTTAATATATTTCCCTCATTATCGTACACTGGAAAATGAAGCCAAATATCTTCTCCTTTATCTTTAGCATCCATAAAATCTTGGTCTACCATTACTGATAAATTAAAGAATTTTAATTTATTTGGATCCTCTGATTTACATGTTATAAACTCTTCAATGTCTAATGAGTATATGTTTAAAACACCCATGTTTGCACCACGGCGCCCACCTTGGGTTATTGTTCCTGTCTGAGTATTAAACACATCCATAAAACTAACTGCACCTGATGCTATTGCATCATTTGAAGTTTCTGAACCTCTTGGTCTTAGTCTACTAAAATCATAGCCAATTCCTCCACCTCTCTGGTGTGTTAAGGCTCCTAGTTTTACTTTAGTAAATATGTCTTCCATGTTATCTTCTATTGGAGGTGCAACAAAACAGTTGTTAAGTGTTAAGGCTTCTCCCATACCTGAATTAGACATTGTTCTTCCTCCAGGAAAGAACAATCCTTCATCTAATACATATTTAAAATCTTTATAATCCTCTTTATTTCCATTAGAACAAGCACTTGCCACTCGTTCTAAATTATCATCTAATGTTTCTCCATTTTTTGAATATCTATCTCTCCAAATTTGTTCACAAACTACATTTGTAATCTTCAAAGTAATGACCTCTCTTCCTATAAATTATATTCCCTATGTTTTGTCTTTTGTATAGTTTGTAACACTTCTGTAATACAATATACTACATTATTCTACTAAATACAAGAATATTTTTGATTTTTTTTGTTACATTTATATTACAAAAATATTCTTATTTTCTATTTGTGTATTTACCTTGAAAACTTTGAATATATTCTCTTTTTTAATTACATTTTCTGTTAAACCACTTTCATAAACTTGTCCCTCATTAAGTAAAATAGCCTTGTTTGAATATTTTAGTGCCATACTCATGTCGTGCAATACTGCTATAATGCTTATTCCATCGTTGTTTAATGTTTTTAACAAGTTCATTATTTCTAATTGTTGGTATATATCTAAATTAGAAATTGGCTCATCTAAAACCATTATTTCTGTTTCTTGAGCTAATGCTCTTGCTATAAAAACCCTTTGTAGTTCTCCTCCACTTAATGTTTCTATATTTCTATCTTTTAAATCAAATATATTTGTTCTTCTCATTGCATTATTTGCTATTTCACAATCATTTAAATTATAGTCTTCTAATATTTTTATATATGGAATTCTACCCATTAAAATAACATCTTTTACTGAAAATTCAGAATCTGTGTTTAATACTTGTGGTACATATGAAATTTTTTTTGCAAGTTCTTTTCTTGTATAATTTTCTATTTCTTTGCCATTCAAAACTATTTGCCCTTCTGTTTTGTTAATCATTTTCATAATTAGTTCTAAAATTGTTGTTTTTCCTGCACCATTTGGACCAATAATAGAAATAAAATCTTTTTTTTGTACATTAAAAGAAACATCATTTAATATGTTTTTATTATCTATTTTATATGTTACATTTTTGAATTCTAACATTATCTTTTCCTCGCAATTAAATATATTAAATATGGTGCTCCTATTATTGCTGTGATTATTCCTATTGGTATTTCTGTAGGTGTTATTATAGTTCTTGCTATTAAGTCTGATGCTATTAAAAATATTGCACCAGTTATTCCTGATAAAGTTATTAAGTATCTGTAATCTCCACCTAATACTAGCCTTACAAAATGTGGTATCATGAGTCCTATAAATCCTATTATTCCACTTGATGAAACACACATTGCTGTAATCAAACAACAAATTGCTATCATTATTTTACGAATTAATTCTACATCTACGCCAACACTTTTCGCTGTTTTTTCATCTAGGTTAATTGCATTTAATTGTTTTCCAAAAAAAGAAACAATAATTGTAGATGGTATAACTATTATTGCACTCCATATAACATTTATCCAAGTTGAAGATGCAAAACTACCCATTGTCCAAAATATAATTTTGTCCATTTGGTCTTTATTTAAAATCATTAATAACGAAATTATTGCTGTTAAAAAATAGTTTATATTAATTCCTGTAAGAATTAATGATGTACTATTTTTTTTCATTCCTTTTTTAGATATTATATAAACTAAAACAGTAATTAAAATCGCTGTTAGAAAAGCTAGAAGTTTAATACTAATAAAACTTTTTGTAATAATTGCAATTGTTGCTCCAAGGGCTGCTCCTGATGATACGCCAAGTATATATGGGTCAGCCATTTTGTTTTTAAGAATACATTGATAAATAGCTCCACAAACAGAAAGTCCCATTCCAACTATACCAGCTAGCAATATTCGTGGCAGTCTAATATTATAGATAATAGCATTATATACAAAAGGGTCAGACCCTTTTGTATATAAATTTAATTTTGCACTTCCCATATTAATTGATATTACAATAATTACCAATAAAATGAGTGTCAATATTATAGTTAGTCCTATAAATGTTTTTTTATTTTTTATTTTATTCATATATTTTTTCTATTAATTCCTTTATTCCATCTACATTTCTTTTTGACTGCCTATCTAATTGGTTGTTATCTATTTCTATTATTTTCCCTTCCTTTATCGCAGTCAAATCTTTTAGTGTTTCATCATTTATTAAATCATCTTTTGCATTATAATACATTGAACAGATTATTATTTCTGGATTGTTTTCATATAATTTTTCTAAACTGTATGTCCATCCTTCCATATCTTCTGCAATATTTATAAGTCCTGCTGTTTTAAGAAGTTCATCGATGTATGTTCCTGCTCCTGATGTATATAGTCCTCCATAATTACTTATAGAGTAATATACTTTTTTCTTTTCTACATCTTTTACTCTTTCTTTTAAACTCACAATTTCTGCTTTCATTTCACTTATTATTACATTTGCTTTTTCTTCTGTTCCTGTTATTTTTCCTGCATCTTCAATTATTTCATATGTGCCTTCTAAGCTCGCATTTGCCCTTAAACAAATTACTTTAATTCCCACATTTCTCAGCGAATAAACAAATTCTTTTTGTTGCATTCCATCTGTTATTACCACATCTGGTTTTAACGAAATTATTAGCTCCATGTTTGGGGCTGAAATGTCTCCTACAGATTCTATTGATATTATTGTTTCTGGATAATCACAATAATCTGTTCTACCTATTATTTTACTTTCTAGTCCTAAATCACACAGTACTTCTGTTATGTTTGGTGATAGTGATATTATTTTTTCTGGTTTAGTTTCTAGAACTGTTACATCACCATAACCATCTGTATAACTTAAAAATTCTCCTTTGTTTTCATCTGCATTTCCACATGCTGTTAAGCTTAAAAGCATTGCAACCATTAATATTACTACTGATATTTTCTTTAACATTTTCATTCCTCCTATACTACTTCTACTATTTTATTTTGATTTCTATATTCATTTAAATCTATTATTCTTTGGTTTTCTGAACCTTTAAATTTTAATAATGGATTTTTTAGTTCTTCTACAAATTTTCCATCAACTAAGACATCTATTAATTTTAGAGCTTCTTTTGTAGAGCTGTCATCTCTATTCTCTAACTCTTCTAGTGTATATCCTGTGTAACACCAAATATTTTTTTTATTTGTTTTAACCTCTTTTATAAAGTCTACAACTTCTTCAATATTTTCTTTGCAAAGTGGTTCACCACCACTTATTGTAACCCCCTTAAGTATTGAATTACTGTTTATTTGTTTTATTATTTTTTCTTTTTCAAATTTTTCTCCACATTCAAATTTTTGTGCATCTGGATTGTGGCAACCTTTACAATTGTGTGGACATCCACTTACAAATAATACTGCTCTCCATCCTAATCCATTTGATATGCTTTCATCATAAAATCCTGATATCTTCATTTGTGTGTCACCCTATCTTTTAATTCTGCAAGTTTTCCACTATTCCATCTATTTGTTGTTCCAACTAAGTAACCTGTTATTCTTTGAATTACATCTACATTTACACTTCCACATATTGGACATTTTTCTAAATCTTTATTTGAATTTTCAAATCCACAATCTAAGCACCTTGCTCTAGTGTGATTTATTGAACCATATCCCATATTGTATTTATCCATTAAATCCACAACCGCTTCTATTGTTTCTGGATTATGTGTTGCATCTCCATCTAGTTCTATATAAAATATATGTCCAGCATTTTCCATTTCATGATATGGTGCTTCTATTTTTGCTTTTTCTTCTGCTCTACATCTGTACCATACTGGAACATGACTACTATTTGTATAATATTCTCTGTCAGTTACTCTTGGAATTATTCCAAACTCTTTCTTATCCATCTTGGTAAATTTTCCAGCTAATCCTTCAGCAGGAGTACCTAACAAAGTATAATTCAAATCATATTTATCTGATAATTTATCACAATCATATCTCATTTGTTTTATGATTTTTATGCCAAATTCTTGAGCTTCTTCTGATTCTCCGTGGTGTTTACCTGTTAGTGCAATTAGTGCTTCTGCAAGCCCTATAAATCCTATACTTAATGTTCCATGTTTTATAACTTTTTCTACTGTGTCATTTGGTTTTATTTTCTCACTGTCTTGCCATAAACCAGACATAAGTAATGGAAATTGTTTTGCCAAAGCTGTAGCTTGGAATTTATATCTTTCATATAATTGTTTTGCTGCTAATTCAGTATATTTTTCTATTTTTTCTAAGTATATTTTTTTAGCTTTTTCTATATCTCCATTTGCTTCTTTATTTGCTTCAATTGCAGGTTTTACAAGATTTAATGTTGTAAATGAAATATTTCCTCTTCCTATTGTAGTTTTTTCACCATGTCTATTTGCAAATACTCTCGTTCTACATCCCATTGTTGCAAGTTCATATTTAAACCTTTCTGGATCTTCTTTTCTCCATTTTTCATGAACATTAAATGTTGCATCTAAGTTTAAAAAATTTGGAAAAAATCTTTTTGCAGAAACTCTGCAAGAAAGTTTATATAAGTCATAATTTTTATCTTCTGGTAAATAGTTTATTCCTCTTTTTTTCTTGAAAATTTGTATTGGAAATATTGGTGTCTCATTATCTCCAACTCCAGTTTCTGTAGATAATAGCACTTCTCTTATTATGCATCTACCTTCAGGTGTTGTATCTGTTCCATAATTTATCGAACTAAACACTACTTGATTTCCACCTCTTGAATGTATAGTATTCATGTTATGTATAAATGCTTCCATTGCTTGATGTACACGAGAAACAGTTCCATTTATTGCTGATTGAATATATCTATCTTCACCTTTTAAATCTGTTAAATCTTTTTTTATATAATCATCTGTTTGATATCTTTCTAAATGTGATAAATCTTCTGAAGTTAAATTGGAAATCTTTTTTACTTCCTCTTTAAATGTCTCTCTTACATATGGTGCTAAATAGTAATCAAATGCTGGTATAGATTGTCCTCCATGCATTTCATTTTGAACAGTCTCCAGTGAAATACATCCAATTATACTTGCTGTTTCTATTCTCTTTGCTGGTCTTGAACTTCCATGTCCTGACCTGAATCCATTTTTTAATATTGTATCTAATGGGTGTTGAATACATGTTAAACTTTTTGTTGGATAATAATCTTTGTCATGTATATGTATATATCCATCTTGTACTGCTTCTTTTACTTCCTCTGAAAGTAAAAAATCATCAACAAATGGCTTTGTTGTCTCTGATGCAAATTTCATCATCATTCCTGCTGGAGTATCTGCATTCATATTTGCATTTTCACGAGTAATGTCATTTGATTTTGCTTCTATTATTTCTAGAAAAACTTCTTTAGTTCTAGATTTTCTTGCAACATCACGATTATATCTGTATGTAATGTAGCTTTGAGCAACTTCTTTTCTTGGTGAACTCATTAGTTCTTTTTCAACTAAATCTTGCACTTCATATACAGAAACTTGTATTTTTCCTTCTAGATTCTTTTCAACACTTCGTGCAATTTCATTTGCTAATGCTAAATCTACACCACCTTTGGTGTGTGACATTGCCATTGTAATAGCTTTAATAATTCTTTCAATATTAAAGTCTGATAATCTACCATCTCTTTTAATTATTTGCATAAAAAAACCTCCCGTTTTTTCGGGAGAGAACTTTCAATAAATAGTCATATAAACTATCTATCCTTTCCCTCCGAAAGATAAAATAAAATCGTATGCATATAGGCAGGTCTCCTGGCTTAGGACTTAACCTTAAGCTTTCCTTCCCAAATAAATTTGGTGGTATTAAAGCTTTCGTATCCCTTACAGTAGCGGGGGCTGCAGTGACATTTAATCACTTTCCCTTTTCATCCGAAATCGGACACCTATAACATTAAAATGATTGTATCGTATAGAAAAAAAATTGTCAATCACCAAACAAAAAAAATGTATCGATTTTTGTCGAAATGTTTTTATTGTCAATTTATGGAAACCATTGTATAATAAATAAGGTTTAACTGAACCAGAAGGTGAGGTGAAAATCATGCCAAATCATAAAAATACAAATGAAAAGAACATTGTAGATATAATATTAAGACTTATACAATACATACAGTTTATCTATGCATGTGAAGTTATACTTAGAATAATTGAACTATTCAATTAGGAAGGTATAAAAAAGCATTCGATTTCACCCATCGAATGCTTTTTTAATGTCAAATCATAAAAATTTTTTCTCTATTAACAATATACTATCTTTTACAATATTTGTCAATACCATTTCAAAAACATATCCATAATTGTTTTAAATATGCTAATTATTGTGATGCTATTGCAATTATAATTATTGATACAGCAAACACAATAATCATCCAAGAAAATAATTTTACATATAATGTACCCATTCTATAAAGCACACTTTTTTCTGCTTTTTCACTATAATAAAACTTACCTTTTTTCTTTTTTATTATTGTTTGTGTTCTTAATAAATTAAATTGTCTTTTTAAATTTTTATCTGCAAAAATTTCACTTAATTCTTCTTTTGATACAGCATTTCTTTTATCTAATGCATTTTTATCTACAAAATATTTTTTAATTCCTTCTACATTCAATGCTCCTGTACCACCATAAATATCCACTGTTGCAGCTTTTAAAGCATCTGAATTTTCACTTATTACTGGTTCTGTTTGTGCCTGTGGTTTAATCACTTCACCTGCTACTTCTGATTTTACTTTATTTACCACTCCACTTATACCTATAAAAGTAAATATTACTGAAATTACTAAATCTCTTATAATTGCCTCTTTAAATGAACTACTGTTATATATAGCTTGAACATGTTCTATGCTTACTATAACACCTTCTCTAAACATTATTGCTATTGGTATTATTACTAGTGTAACTAATGTAACTATTAGTAATGATGTAACTGTTATTATAATTGGCAATTTTTCATCTCTTTTTCCTTTGAATAACTTATACCCTGTGTTTACTCCCATTGCTATAAATATCGCTAAAATCGCTATCATAATATTGCCAAACACATATGCTAATACCCATGGTATAGCTGCAACTAAGCCACCTATAAATCCGCCTATTATCCCTAATACATAATTACCTTTATTTTCTTCGTTCATTTTTACCACCCTTTACATATTATAAGGGTAAACTTAATGCTTACCCTTATAGTTATAAATTAATTTTCAAATATTGCTGCAAATTCATCTCCATCAATTTTTTCTTTTTCTAAAAGTATTCCTGCAATTTGATGTAATTTGTCTATATTTTGTTTCAATATTGTTTCTGCTGTTCTATATGCAGTATCTATTATTCTCTTAACTTCTGAATCAATTAATCCTGCCATTTCTTCACTGTAATTTCTTTGTTGTGCAAAATCTCTTCCTAAAAATACTTCTTCATTTCCTGCTCCAAATGATATTGTTCCTATTTTATCACTCATACCAAACTTTGTAACCATATTTCTTGAAATTTTTGTTGCTCTTTCTATATCATTACTTGCACCTGTTGAAATATCATTTAAAATAAGTTGTTCTGCTACACGTCCTCCTAATAATGAAACAATATTTTCTTCCATTTCCGATTTAGACATAAATGATTTATCTTCATTTGGTCTATACATTGTATATCCACCAGCCATACCTCTTGGCACAATTGATATTTGGTGTACAGTATCTTGTGTTGGTAAAAATCTACTTACTAATGCATGACCTGCTTCATGGTATGCAACAAGTTTGTTATCTTTGTCTGACCTTACTTTTGTTCTCTTCTCTGGTCCCATTGTTACTTTAACCATAGCATCTTCTATTTCAAGCATCGATATTTCTATTTTATTTCTTCTTGCTGCAAGTAATGCCGCTTCATTAAGAGTATTTTCCAAATCTGCTCCAGAAAATCCTGATGTATTTTTTGCTATTATTTTTAAATCTACATCATTTGCAATTCTCTTATTTTTAACATGTACTTCTAATATTTGTTCACGTGCTTTAACATCTGGTGCTGAAACTACTATTTGTCTATCAAATCTTCCTGGTCTTAACAATGCATGGTCTAATACATCTGGTCTATTTGTTGCAGCTAGAATTATTACTCCTTCATTAGTTCCAAATCCATCCATTTCAACTAATAACTGGTTCAATGTTTGTTCTCTTTCATCATGTCCTCCGCCTAAACCTGCTCCTCTTTGACGCCCAACTGCATCTATTTCATCTATAAATATTATACATGGTGCATTTCTTTTAGCTTGTTCAAATAAATCACGAACACGAGATGCTCCAACACCTACAAACATTTCAACAAAATCAGAACCACTTATTACAAAAAATGGCACTCCTGCTTCTCCTGCTACTGCTTTTGCTAACAATGTTTTTCCTGTTCCAGGTTGACCAACTAATAAAACTCCTTTTGGAATCCTTGCTCCCATATCTGTAAATTTCTTTGGCAATTTCAAAAATTCTACTATTTCTTGTAGTTCTTCTTTTTCTTCATCAACACCTGCAACATCTACAAATGTAATTTTGTTTTTATCTACTGTTGTCATCATTTTGGCTCTGCTTTTTCCAAAAGACATTGTCTTTCCGCCACCTTGCTGTTGATTCATTAAGAAAAACCAAAAAACTAAAAATATTATTAATAATCCAAATGGCCATAGTAAGCTTAACAATAAAACAACTATAGATTCAGGCTTTTCTGTAAATGTAAAGTTTTCACTTACTAAATGTTCTTGAACATATGTCATAAAAGTCTCTGTGTTTGGTATATTTACCTCTTTTTTTGCACTTTGTCCTTTTAAGACAACTATAGCTTTTGCTCCACCATTTTCAAGTTCTATTTCCTTTACTTCTTGATTTTCAATTTTTGTTATTAATTCAGAATACTTCATTTTTGTATCCGAATTTTGTAATATTGATTGCAATACTACTATAAATATTACTCCTATTATTAGCCATACAGCTAGTGTTTTTATTCCATTTTTCAAAATATCGTCCTCCTAATTCTAACCTATACTATCATAACTAGTTAATTTTTGCAATAAAAAACCTTACCAGATTTAACTAAAATTTTAACTTTTTTATTAGGTATTAAAAATTTATTTCCAATATTATTATTACATAACTTTATTATATCATCTATATGTATTTTTCCTATATCTTTTGCTTCTCCTAACAACTCTTTAATAACATATAGTATTAACCTTCTTTTAATTATTAATTCTAATTTATTAAACTTTGTTAAGTTTAATGTTATTACTTCATCCACTTTTTCAATTAGTACCTCTTCATACATATATCTTACTACATCTTCCAAATATTCACATTCACCCAATGCCAATTCTGACAACCTATTTAAAGTTGCTACAATATTAGGATTATATTCTTTCTTTATATATGGTATTAGCTCATTTCTAATTTTATTTCTTGTATAAATGTTTTCTTTATTTGTTTCATCATATTTAGGCTCTAGATTATTTTTTTCACAATATTCTTCTATCTCTTCTCTAGTAATTTCTATAAGTGGTCTAATATATTTATCTCTTGTTGGTGTTATGCCTTTTAATCCAGACAATCCAGTACCTCTAATAATATTCATCAACACAGTCTCTACATTATCATTTGCATTATGAGCAGTTGCAATTTTATTGCTCTTCGTAATATTCATTACCTCATCAAAAAATTCGTATCTAACTTTTCTTCCCGCTTCTTCTTCAGAAATTTTTTCGTTTTTTGCAACTTTTTTCACATCGACTTTTTTTGTAAAACACTTTATACCTAGCCTCTTACAAAATTCTTCTACATACTCTGTTTCAGCATCTGCTTCTTTACGAATCATATGATTAACATGAGCAACATAGAGGTCTGTCCCCAAAATTGAATTTTGGGAAAAAGGGGACAGTCCCCTTTTTCCTTTTTGGCTGTTTGGGGACTGTCCCCAAATGTCTGACAAAATATGAAGAAGACAAATTGAGTCTGGTCCTCCTGATACACCTATTATTAGACTATCACCAGTTTCAATTTGTCTGTATTTTTTTATTGTTTCTATAACTTTATTTTTTAACATATTTCTTTACCTTGCAATGTTTACAAATTTTGTGTAACTTCCCATCCATTTCAACTCTACTGTTCCTGTTGACCCTGACCTGTTTTTTGCTATTATTACTTCTGCTATGTCTTTTTTTTCTGTTTCTGGGTTATAGTAGTCGTCTCTGTATAAGAACATTACTATGTCTGCGTCTTGTTCTATTGCTCCTGATTCTCTTAAGTCTGATAACATTGGTCTGTGGTCTTGTCTTTGTTCTGCTGCTCTTGATAATTGTGATAATGCTATTACTGGTACATTTATTTCTTTTGCAAGTATTTTTAAAGACCTACTTATTTCTGATATCTCTTGCTCACGTGTTCCGCTTTTTTTACTACTTCCTTGTATTAGCTGAAGATAATCTATTATTACTAGCCCAATGTTTTTTTCTAATTTCATTTTTCTACATTTTGCTCTTATTTCCATTATAGATATTCCTGGTGTGTCGTCTATGTATATTGGCGCTTCTGAAAGTGGTGCTAGTCCTTCTGTAATCTTTATCCAATCAGAATCTTCTAATTTTCCTGTTCTCACTTTATTACTATCTACCATTGATTCACTACAAAGCATTCTGCTTACCATTTGTTCTTTTGACATTTCTAAGTTAAATATTGCAACTGGTGTTTTTGCTTTTACTGCTGCATGTGCTCCTATATTTAATGCAAATGCTGATTTTCCCATTGCTGGACGTGCTGCTACTAAAATTAAGTCTGATTTTTGCAGTCCTGCTAATTTATAGTCTAAATCAGAAAAACCTGATGGTACTCCAGTTATATGTTGTTTATTATTATATAATTCTTCTATTTGTGCAAATGTTTCTATTAACACATCTTTTATTATTGAAAACCCTTTTTGATTTTTATTTTGCATAATATCAAAAATCTTCTTTTCTGCCTGGTCCATTATGTCTGTTACTTCTTCACCTTCATCATAACCAAGTTTTATAATCTCATTGGCAGAACCAATTAGTTTTCTTAATATCGATTTTTCGTCTACTATTTTTATATATCTATCTACATTTGCTGTTGTTGGAACTTTTTCTGTTAGAGAAGATAAATATTCTAATCCTCCTATTTGGTCAAATGTACCTAATGATACCAATTCAGATTTTAGAGTTATTATATCTATTGGTGAACCTTTTTCATACAGATTCATAATCGCTCTATAAATTACTTTATTATCTTCTCTATAAAAATCTTCTTCTTTTAATGTTTCTACTGCTGCATTTACAGCTTCTTTATCCATTAAAATACTTCCAATTATTGCTTGTTCTGCTTCTATGTCATGTGGTGGTATTTTGTTTAAATCCATATTATACCTCCGGTATTACATGTATTGTTAGCTTTCCTGTCACTCCCTCATATAGTTTTACATCTACTGTAATACTGCCTAATGTTTTTATTCCTTCATTTAAAACAATTTTTTTCTTGTCTATGCTTATATTATATTGTTTGTTTAATTCATCAGAAATATCTTTTGATGTAATTGCTCCAAACAATTTTCCATTTTCTCCTGCTTTTGATTTTATTTTTACAGTTATAGTTTCTAATTTTTTTGCAATTTCTTTTGCTTCTTCTTTTTCTTTATCTTTCTTGTCTTGTTCCACTTTTTGTTTAGCTTTTAATTTTGCCAAGTTTTTATCTGTTGCTTCTTCTGCAAGATTTCTTGGGAATAAAAAGTTTTTTGCATATCCATCAGATGCATTTATTATTTGGTCTTTTTTCCCTACATTTTTGATATCTTGTAATAATATAATTTTCATATTAGCCTCCTATTTCTGTAAAATACTCATTAATCCTAATTATTAGTTCTTGTTTTGCTTCTTCTATTGTTACATTTTCTAGTTGTGTTCCTGCAACTGTTATATGTCCTCCTCCTCCTAATTTTTCTAGGATTACTTGAACATTTATATCTCCTATCGACCTACCACTAATTATTGCCATATTGCCTACTTTTCCAATTACAAATGATGCAGTTATATCACTAATTGTAAGTAGTTCATCTGCCGCTTTTGCACAAACTAGCATAGTGTTTGCACTTTCTTCTTCATATATTGCAATTCCTATACTTTCATTTACAACTTCTGATTGTCTTACTATTTCTGAAATAAGGTTATATTCTTTTAAATTAGTTTGAAACCATCTTTTTACATTTAATATGTCTACACCACATTTTCTTAAATATGCTGCAGCTTCAAATGTTCTCACACCTGTTTTAAACGCAAAGTTTTTAGTGTCTACCATTATTCCTGCATATAGTGCTTCTGCTTCTATTTGTTCTAGTTCTATATCTACCTTTGAATATTGTAATATCTCTGTAACTAACTCTGCTGCAGATGATGCATAAACTTCGTGAAATGTTAATATCGTATTTTCTATAAAGTCTGTACTTCTTCTATGGTGGTCAATTAACACTATTTTTTTTGTTTTTTCTAGAAGTTCAGGAACTTCTACATATGTACTTTTATGTGTATCTACAATTATTAATAATGTATCTTCTGTTGTTTTTTCTTCTGCTTCATCTTTACTTATTATTACATCTTTATATTCTTCTTTATCTAAATCATTTATAAAGTTTTCTAAACTACTATTTGGAGTATATACAATACTTACATCTTTTTCTAATGTTCGCACAAGTCTTGATAAACCAAGTGCAGAACCAATAGAGTCTGAGTCTCCATTTGTGTGTCCCATAATAACTACATTTGAGGCTTCTTGTATAAGTTCTCCTAATGCACTTGCTATAATTCTTGCTTTTACCTTTGTTCTTTTTTCTACTTCTTGTGCTCTTCCACCAAAGAATTGATAATTTCCATCTTTTCTAACAACTGCCTGGTCTCCACCCCTACCTAGTGCTATATCTATTGCTGCTTCTGCTGATTTATATTTTTCATATTCTGTTTCACCTTCTCCAGATATTGCAATACTTAAAGTTACTGGTACTTTTGTTTCTGATTCTAATTCTTTTATATTATCTAATATTTCAAATTTCTTTTCTTCTATTTCTTCTAAATATTTTTGTTTAAATACATAAATAAAAGTATCTCTTTCGCCTTTTATTACCACTCCACCTGTTGTAGTTACCCAATTGTAAATTTTTTCTTCTATTTTTGCACTTAAATGAGTTTTTAGTTCACTTGATGAACTTTTCATTATTTCGTCATAGTTGTCTATCATTACTATTCCTATACAAGATTGAGAATCTTCATAATCTTTTTTAAGATTAACATAGTCTGTTTTGTCCACAAAATATAGAATAATAATATTTTCTATTTTTTCTTTATTTTTTTCTTTATTTCTAGAATACTCACCAAGTACCTCATAAGTTTTTACACCTATTTGTATTTCTTTTTCAATTATACCTTTAGTTTCTAATTGTTCCTTATTTTCAATTTCTTGTTTAATTTCTTTTACAATATCATCTAAAAAATTATTTATATCTATACTTGCAAATTCTTTTATAAATTTACTACTTCTCCAGATAATACTTCCATTTGGCTCTAGAATTACTAGTGGAAATGGAGAATTAATTAAAGTCATTTTCGCTGCACTATCCACATTTAGTGTTAAGTCTTGTATATGACGTGAAACTTCAGATGTTCTTTTACTATTAGACCATACTGCATATGCAACAATTAGTCCAAATAAAATAACTGCAAGTGGTATTAGCTTTAAGTCAAATAGACATATAACAAATAAAAGCACTGCAATTATAACCAAATATATTTTAGTTCTTGATAAAAATCTATCCATATTATTCATACTGGATTTAGGCATTTTAAAATCTACTTCCCTTCTTACGAACATATCTATTTTATCGCATTTTTGGGGATTTGTCAAGGTAAAAGGCATTAAAAAAGAGAGCTTCTATGAACTCTCTTTTTTAATATACTCATTGTTGTAATAACCACTTTCTCAGATTTATTTGTTCAATGCCCTCATGATTAGCCTCAAAGTCATCTAGTGTTAATAAAACTTTCCTAAAATTATCACTAACTTTTTGCAAAGGTGTGAGCTCTCGTTCTAATACGCTCTTCTCTAATACAGTAGTTGATACTTGATAATACTCTTTTATATCTGATTTTGTTGCCACAAAATCTATTTCTCTATCATCAATTTTTCCTGTATTTACTCTATAACCTCTTCTTAATAATTCAAAGTATACAACATTTTCTATTTGATGACCTATATCTGAATTTCTTGTTGATAACAGAAAATTACATAAACCTGTATCTATTACATAATATTTTGAAAGTGTTTTTAATAGTTGTTTACCTTTGATATTATATCTTTCAACATTATAAAATAAGAAACTATCTGTTAATGCTTTTATATATTTATCTATTGTTTTTTGTGTTATTGTTCGCCCACTATTATTTATATAGTCTGTTATATTTTTTATTGATATAGGGCTTCCAATATTGCTACACAAATACTTAACTATATTTTTTAATAATTGGATATCACTAACGCCTTTTCTTGTTACAACATCTTTTACTAAAATAGTATTATATATTCCCTCTAAGTATTTATCTGTAAGTTCTGTATCACTACTCAATTCTGTTACTACCATAGGGAATGAACCATTATTCATATAAGAAACAAATGCTTGTCTTTCATCTTTGTTTTCACTTGCCTCAAAAAATTCTTTAAATGAAAATGGTAACATTTTTATTTCTATATATCTTCCGTGATATAAGGGTTGCAAGTTCTCCGTGATAACATATTTGCATTTGAACCAGTTATATATACATCTGTATTTTTTTTAACATATAAACTATCTACAGTCTTTTCAAAATATTTACATTTTTGAACCTCATCTATAAATATATAGTTCATTTCATCTGTTTGAAGTCTGTCCATTATATACTCATGTAATGCTTTATAATCATGTAAATTTTCATATTCAACTTCTTCAAGGTTAATATGTATTATTTGCTTATCAGCCACTCCAGTATTTTTTAAGTATTCTATATATAAATCAAATAAGGTTGATTTACCGTGAACGCCTTACTCCTGTTACTACTTTTATTATATCTAAATCACGAAATTTCTTTAAATTCTCTAAAAAGTATGACCTATTTATTATCTTTTTCATGATTTTCACCCCATCTATATTGTAGCAAAAACTTTTTATTTTGTCAACTTTTTACCCAAATGGACAAAAACTTTTCAAAATTAAAAGTTTTTGTCCATTTTCTTATGCTATTCTATATTAATTCTTCTATAACGTTTTTTAATTCTTCGCCATTCTTATATCCTGCTTCTGTTTTTACTATATTAGCATTTTTAAAATATACTAATGTTGGTACTACTTCTACATCATATTTTATTGCTAAATCACTATTTTTGTCTATATCTACTTTATAAAAACATACTTTTTCGCCTAACACTTCTGATACTTCTTCTACAACCGGCGCTAGCATTTGGCATGGTCCACACCATGTTGCATAAAAATCTACTACACATAATTTATCATTTTTCAAAACTTCACTTCCAAAATCTTTTTCATCTATATGTTTTATCATAAATTCTCCTCCATATTAATCTTATTATATTCAAATTTTAAGGGCGTATTCAATACGCCCTTAAATATCTCTTTATTTTGCTTCTTCTACTACTGCATCTGTGTTTATTGTTACATTTTTGTACATGTTCATTCCTGTACCTGTTGGAATTAATTTTCCTATTATTACATTTTCTTTTAATCCAATCAATGAATCTACTTTTCCTTTTATTGCAGCTTCTGTTAATACTCTTGTTGTTTCCTGGAATGATGCTGCAGACAAGAATGACTCTGTTGCGAGTGATGCTTTTGTTATTCCAAGTAATACTCGTTTTCCTTTTGCTGGTTCTTTTCCTTCTGCTATCATTTTGTTATTCTCATCTTCAAATTCATACATATCTACTAATGAACCTGGGAATAACTCTGTATCACCTGTATCATCTATTCTAATTCTCTTTAATATCTGTCTTGCTATTACTTCTATATGTTTATCATTTATATCAACACCTTGGTTTCTATAAACTTTTTGTACTTCAGTTATTAAATATTTGTAAACTCCTTCTGGTCCTTTTATTGGTAATATGTCATGTGGATTTATTGAACCTTCTGTTATTTGGTCTCCTGCTTCTAGCATATCTCCTTCATGTACATTTAACTTAGAACCAAATGGGATTACATATGTTTTTGCATCACCTTTATTTGTTACAACAACTTCTTTTTTCTTCTTTGTTTCTTGTATAGATACTTTTCCTGCTATCTCAGAAATTATTGCAAGTCCTTTTGGTTTTCTTGTTTCAAATAATTCTTCAACTCTTGGAAGACCTTGTGTTATATCTCCTCCAGCAACACCTCCTGTATGGAAAGTTCTCATAGTTAGCTGTGTTCCCGGCTCTCCAATTGATTGAGCTGCTATAATTCCTACTGCATCACCTAAGTTTGCTCTTTCTCTTGTTGCAAGTCCCATACCATAACACTTACTACATACTCCATGTTTTATACGGCAACCTAATACAGAACGAACTTTTACAGATTTAATTCCTGCTTCAACAATTCTATCTGCTTCTTCATCTGTAATCATATTTTCTGTTCCTACAATAACTTCTTTTGTTTTTGGGTCTATAATATCTTCTAATGCAAATCTTCCTACTAGTCTTTCTGGCAATTTTTCGATTATATGATTTCCTTCTTTTACATCATCTACTTCAATACCTTCATGTGTTCCACAATCATGTTCACGAACAATAACGTCTTGTGCAACATCTACAAGTCTTCTTGTTAAATATCCTGAATCTGCTGTACGAAGTGCTGTATCTGCAAGACCTTTTCTAGCACCATGTGATGAAATAAAGTATTCCAAAACATCAAGACCTTCTCTAAAGCATGCTTTGATTGGAATTTCAACAGCTTTACCTGAAGTATTTGCCATAAGTCCACGCATACCTGCAATTTGTCTTACTTGGTTCATGTTTCCTCTTGCTCCAGATTGTGCCATCATATATATTGGGTTTAATTCTTCAAAGTTTTTCTTCATAGCTTCTGTAACTTCATTTGTTACTCTTTCCCAAATTTTAATTGTTGCGCCATATCTTTCTTCATCTGTTATAAGTCCACGTTTATATTGTTTTCCAATTTCTTCAACTTGTTTTTCAGCTTCATTAAGGATGCTCTTTTTCTCAGGTGGTATTTTAACATCAGCAACACTAACTGTCATAGCACCTTTTGTTGAATATTTAAACCCTAGTTCTTTAATAATATCTAGTAATACAGCAGCTTCTGACAATCCATGTATACTAATACATCTAGATACAATATCTCCTAAGTTCTTTTTAGCAACTGGAAAATCAATCTCTAATTTAAATTCATTTTCTTTTTGACTTCTATCTACAAAACCTAAATCTTGAGGTATTCTTTCATTAAAAATAACTCTTCCAACTGTAGTTTCAATTGTTCCTGTTTTTTCTTCTCCATTTATTGTTTTAGTTATTCTCATTTTTATTTTTGCATGTAACCCTAAATCACCATTTTGATATGCCATTAAAGCTTCAGCTGAATCTTTAAAATATGTCCCTTCTCCTTTTTCGCCTTCTATTAACACTGTTAAATAATAACTTCCAAGTATCATATCTTGTGTTGGAACTGTAACTGGCTTTCCATCTTGTGGTTTTAATAAATTGTTTACAGCTAACATTAGGTATCTTGCTTCTGCTTGTGCTTCTGGTGAAAGTGGAAGATGCACAGCCATTTGGTCTCCGTCAAAGTCTGCATTAAATGCAGTACATACTAATGGATGTAATTTTATAGCTCTACCTTCTACTAATACTGGTTCAAATGCTTGAATACCAAGTCTATGTAGTGTAGGCGCACGGTTTAACATAACTGGATGGTCTTTTATAACTTCATCTAATATGTCCCATACTTCTGGTTTAAGTCTTTCTACCATTCTCTTTGCGTTTTTAATATTATGTGCAATTCCTCTACCTACTAATTCTTTCATAACAAATGGTTTAAACAATTCAACAGCCATTTCTTTTGGAAGACCACATTGGTAAAGCTTTAATTCTGGTCCTACAACTATAACTGAACGCCCTGAATAATCAACACGTTTTCCTAATAGGTTTTGTCTAAATCTTCCTTGTTTTCCTTTAAGCATATCTGATAATGATTTTAAAGGTCTGTTTCCTGCTCCTGTTACTGGACGTCCACGACGACCATTATCTATTAATGCATCTACAGATTCTTGAAGCATTCTTTTTTCATTTCTTACTATTATTTCTGGTGCTCCAAGTTCTAGCAATCTTTTTAATCTGTTGTTACGGTTTATAACTCTTCTATATAAATCATTTAAATCTGATGTTGCAAATCTTCCTCCATCTAATTGAACCATTGGTCTTATTTCTGGAGGTATTACTGGTAATACAGATAAAATCATCCATTCTGGTCTATTTCCTGATTTTCTAAATGATTCTACTGTATCTAATCTTTTTATTATTTTTGTTCTTTTTTGGTCTCCTGCTGTTTTTAATTCTTTTTTTAGTTCTTCTGATAATTTATCTAAATCAATTTGTGCAAGCAAAGTTCTTAATGATTCTGCTCCCATTTTTGCTTTAAATGTTCCTGTTCCATATTTTTCTTCTGCTTCTCTGAATTCTTTTTCTGTTAAAACTTGACCTTTATTTAATCCTGATGTTCCTTTGTCTACAACTATATATGATGCAAAGTACATTACTTTTTCTATACTTCTTGGAGATATGTCTAACATTAGTGCTATTCTATTTGGAATTCCTTTGAAATACCAAATATGCCCAATTGGAGCAGCAAGCTCAATATGCCCCATTCTCTCTCTTCTTACTTTTGATTTTGTTACTTCAACTCCACATCTGTCACATACAATACCTTTGTATCTGACCCTTTTATATTTTCCACAGTGGCATTCCCAATCTTTTGTTGGTCCAAAAATTCTTTCACAAAACAAACCATCTTTTTCTGGTTTTAATGTTCTATAATTAATTGTTTCTGGTTTTTTTACTTCCCCTTTAGACCATTCTCTTATTTGTTCATCTGATGCGATTCCTATTTTTAATTTGTCAAACAATTCTAATTCGTCCATTAATTCATATCCTCCTCGTCATCAATATAGTCTTCTTTTTCTAATTCTTCATCATCAATACCATCATCAATATCATCTAGTTCTTCAAATATTTCGTCACTGTCTTCATCTTCTCCATCTTCTATTTGATATTCTGTTTCTAACTCTTCAGTTATAAATTCTTCTGGTATTAACTTTTCTTCTGGCTTAAATTCTATACCTTCTTCTATATTTTCTTTTAGCTCCAACTCTTCATTCTTGTTGCTTAGAAGTCTCATATCTAAACCTAAACTTTGTAATTCTTTTATTAATACTTTAAAGCTCTCTGGAACTCCTGGTTCTGGTACATTTTCGCCTTTTACTATTGCTTCATATGTTTTAACACGTCCTACAACATCATCTGATTTTACTGTTAAAATTTCTTGTAATGTATATGCTGCTCCATATGCTTCTAATGCCCAAACTTCCATCTCTCCAAATCTTTGTCCACCAAATTGTGCCTTTCCTCCAAGTGGTTGTTGTGTTACTAATGAATATGGTCCTGTTGAACGAGCATGAATTTTGTCATCTACCAAGTGATGTAGTTTCAACATGTACATAACACCAACTGTTATTGGATTATCAAATGGTTCTCCTGTTCTTCCATCATATAAAATGGTTTTTCCATCTTCTGAAAGGTTTGCTTTTTTAAGTAATTCTACTATATCTTCTTCATATGCACCATCAAATACAGGTGTTGCTACTTTCATTCCTAATGCACGTGCTGCATATCCTAAATGAACCTCAAGAACCTGACCTAAATTCATACGTGAAGGAACTCCAAGTGGGTTAAGTACTATATCTACTGGTGTTCCATCTGGCATAAATGGCATATCTTCTTCTGGTAAAATACGAGAAATAACACCCTTATTTCCGTGACGTCCTGCCATTTTATCTCCTACAGATATTTTTCTTTTTTGTGCTATATAACATCTTATAACTTGATTCACACCTGGTGCTAATTCATCTGAATTGTCTCTTGTAAATACTTTAACATCTACAATTGTTCCAGACTCACCATGTGGTACTCTAAGTGATGTGTCTCTTACTTCTCTTGCTTTTTCTCCAAATATTGCACGAAGTAATCTTTCTTCTGCTGTTAATTCTGTTTCACCCTTTGGTGTAACTTTACCAACTAAAATATCTCCTGGTCTTACTTCTGCACCAACTCTTATTACACCTGTTTCATCAAGGTCACGAAGTGCATCATCACCAACATTTGGAATGTCACGTGTTATTTCTTCTGCTCCTAATTTTGTATCACGACATTCACAATCATATTCTTCTATATGTATTGATGTATAAACATCTTCTTTAACCAATCTTTCTGAAAGTAGGATAGCATCTTCATAATTGTAACCTTCCCATGTTGTGAATGCTATTACAACATTTCTACCTAAAGACAATTCCCCTTTATCTGTAGATGCTCCATCTGCTAGAGTATCTCCTTTTTTTACTTTTTCACCTTTTTCTACTAATGGTTTTTGGTTAAAACATGTTCCTGCATTTCCTCTTTTAAATTTAAGTAATTTGTATTTATGTTTATCACCTTTTTTGTCTTTTACAACTATTTCATCTGCTGAAACTTCTTCTACAACACCTTCAGTTTTAGATAATACCAATATTCCAGAGTCTTTTGCCGCTCTATATTCTATTCCTGTACCAACTATTGGAGATTCAGGAATCATAAGTGGTACCGCTTGACGTTGCATGTTTGCACCCATCAATGCACGGTTAGCATCATCATGCTCTAAGAATGGAATCATAGCAGCTCCTACAGAAACTAATTGTTTTGGAGATACATCTACTAAATCTACTTTTTCTTTTTCTACTTCAGTAACTTCATCTAAGTATCTAACTCTTATTTTTGAATTAGTAAATTTACCATTTTTATCCAATGGTTCAGTTGCTTGTGCTATTATATATTCATCCTCTGTATCTGCTGTCATATATATTATTTCATCTGTTATTTTCCCAGTTTTTTTGTCTACTATTCTATATGGAGTTTCTATAAATCCATATTCATTTATTATTGCAAATGTTGTTAATGCTGAAATCAACCCTATATTTGGTCCTTCTGGTGATTCTATTGGACAAAGTCTTCCATAATGTGTATAGTGAACGTCTCTTACTTCAAATCCAGCACGTTCTCTTGAAAGTCCACCAGGCCCTAATGCAGAAATTCTTCTTTTATTTGTTAACTCTGAAAGTGGATTTGTTTGGTCCATAAATTGTGATAATTGGCTACTTCCAAAGAATTCTTTTATTGATGATGTTATTGGTTTTGTGTTTATTAATGTTTGTGGAGTAACAACATCTAAATCTTGTATTGTCATTCTTTCACGTACTACTCTTTCAAGACGAGTTAAACCAATTCTAAATTGATTTTGTAATAACTCTCCTACTGAACGTATACGTCTATTCCCTAAATGGTCTATGTCATCTGTTCTACCTAAACCATGTTCTAGGTTATTTAAATAGTTGATTGATGCAAAAATATCTTCTGTTAATATATGTTTTGGAACAAGTTCATCTTTTCTTTCTTCAAGAGTTTTTAGTAAATCTGCATTATCTGTATTATCTAATATGTTTTTTAGTACATTGTAATTTACAAATTCTCTTATTTTAAGCTCACTTAAATCACCATCAACAAATGCTGAAAGATCAACAGTTCCATTTCCTACTACTTTTATTTTTCTATCTTCTACTTTTATATCTACTGAGTTTATTCCTGAATTTTGAATAGCTAAAGCTTGTTCACGTGTTATTTGTTTGTCTTTGTTCGCAAGTATTTCACCTGTTTCTGGATGTATTACATTTGAATAAGCTATTCTATTAGCAATTCTTTCATTTAATGATAGTTTTTTATTAAATTTATATCTTCCTACTTTTGCAAGGTCATATCTTCTTGGGTCAAAGAATAAACCATTAAATAAATTTCTTGCAGCTTCTACAGTTGGAAGTTCCCCTGGTCTTAGCTTTTTATATATTTCAATTATAGCTTCATCACCAGTTTTAATTCCATCTTTTGCTATTGTTGCAAGAATTTTTTCATCTTCTCCAAAGTACTCTAAAATTTGAGCATCTGTAACTAGTCCCAAAGCTCTTATTAAAAGAGTAACTGGTAGTTTTCTAGTTCTATCAACTCTTGCGTAAAATATATCATTTGAATCTGTTTCATATTCAAGCCATGCCCCTCTTGTTGGCATAACTGTTGCAGTATATATTTTTTTACCTGTTTTATCATATGAAGATTCAAAATAAGCACCCGGAGAACGTACTAATTGGCTTACCACAACTCTTTCTGCACCATTTATTATAAATGTTCCTGTTTCTGTCATTAGTGGGAAATCTCCAAGGTAAATTTCTTGTTCCTTTATCTCTCCAGTTTCACGATTAATAAGTCTTACTTTAACATGTAATCTTGTTGAATATGTAGCATCTCTTTCTTTTGCTTCTTCTATAGTATATTTTGTATTTTCTTCCATATAGTAATCAAAAAATTCTAATACAAGATTTCCTGTATAGTCAACAATAGGAGATACATCTCTTAGCACCTCTCCTAGACCTTCATCTACAAACCATTGGTATGAATCTTTTTGAACTTTGATTAGATTTGGCATATCTATGCTATCTCCAACCCTTGAAAAACTTAGTCTTGAACTCTTCTCGTTTTTAATCTCATGTAACAAAATACATCAACTCCCCATAATTTTTTTGAAACTAAAATTAACATAAATTGAACTGAAAAGGCAATAAGAAAGCCTTTGGTAAACCTATAACTTCTTTTTTTACCAAATACCTTTCTTTAATCTCTATTTTTTCTTAAATCTCTTACAAAATCCAAGTTCAACTTACACTTACTCCGTTACCGTAATATATACTGGATGACTATATCATATTTGTTCTTTAAATGTCAACCGTTTAGAGAAAATTTGTTAACCTTTATTTGTATGTTCTAGAACATTGTGCCGCGCCAGCCCTGCCAAATGAGTGTAGCAACGCGAAACTCATTTGTACAAATGCCCATTCAATACATTTTAAAGAATGCTTTACTTGAATTTTCTACACACTTTAATATGTCTNT
>JGI994J12354_10000765_pt1 | contig 32286 bp, 34 predicted proteins | sample IntmicLarv3ML3BL_FD_12354 | JGI IMG/M metagenome (IMG submission 12354) | reverse complement strand
GAGTAATGAGATGACTGATGGGTTATTTGGCACGAAGATTGTAGAGCCCTTGTTAATGGCTATGACCACAAGTTTTTTACAAAATAGTACGCCACTGGAATATGCCACCGTATATTACTTGGGCAATCATTATGAATATCTGACTGCGAATCATCGAAGCAGGTAATAATTTAAATTAGTTTAAGGAGTGTAAGAATGTCGACGAACACACATATATATGAGTTGATTGAGGAATACATCATTGATATGATTCAATCAAATGACGTAAAAATTGGTGACAAGATACCGACAGAAGCAGAACTAAGTGAAATGTTTAATGCTAGTAGGGCGACTGTCAGTAAGGCTTTGGGACATTTAGTGTATGAAGGACTAATCTATCGCACTGCTGGTAGAGGTTCTTTTGTGCGTATGAAACAAATCGACCAAGGCATAAAAACACTCTTCAGTTTCAGCGAAAACGTTAAGCGAAATGGGGGAATATCTAGTAGTAGAGTTCTAGAATATAATATAGTAGATGCCAGTTCTCTTCCTAATATTCAGGAAGTATTAGGCCTAAGTGATGATGATAAAATGCATCGAATAGTAAGAAGAAGATATAGTGACGATGAAGTAATTGCGGTACAGATGTGTTTTCTATCAGTGCCTGCTATCCCTAAGCTTGAAGTTAAGTCACTAGAATCATCAATTTATGAGTATATCGAAAAAGAATTGAAACTAGAAATACATCAAAATACCGTTAAGATTCAAGCGGTAAATCCTACAGCCATTTTAGAAAAAGGTATGGGTTTTAAGTTATCACAACCACTGCTAAAAACAACAGCAGTGTCATACTTAAAAGATGGTAGCCCTTTTGAAGTGAATGAGACCTATTACTTAAGTGACCGTTACGAATATAAAACCATTAACTATCGATAAGAAAATAAAATGTTTCATTTGAGTAGACAATGAAATGTTCTAATTATAGAATTGAAAACAGGAAGTAGGGATATCATGAAAGATTATTTGGATTTATTTTTAGTCTTTGCTAAAATGAGCGCAGTTACTTTTGGTGGAGGTTATAGTATGTTGCCAATACTTCGCAAGGAAATTGTTGAAAACAAAGGGTGGGCAACTGAAGAGGAAATACTGGATTACTATGCCATCAGCCAGTGTACACCGGGGGTTATTGCGGTTAATACAGCTATTTTTATTGGCTATAAATGTAAGAAAGTAATGGGAGGTATTGTCAGTGCTTTAGGTATGACTTTTCCTTCGATTGTAATAATACTAACAATAGCTGTTTTTATTCAGAATATTATGGGTGTAGCAGTTGTACAACAAGCGTTTGCTGGAATTAGGGTGGCTGTAGCAGCTTTAGTCTTAACTGCCACTGTATCACTGTTTCAAAAAGGGGTTATTGATAGATGGAGTTTTGGTATTTTTACTGTTGTTTTTGGGGCGACATTGTTATTTAAACTTTCACCAATTATTGTAGTTTCTGTAGCTGCAATTGCTGGTATCATAATTAAGAAAGTTCAAGGAGGTAAAACAATATGATTTACCTGATCTTGTTTTTGGAGTTTGTAAAAGTAGGCTTATTTTCAATTGGTGGGGGCTTAGCTACCTTGCCTCATCTATATGTATTGGCAGAAAAATACCCATGGTTTACCGAAACGGAACTACTAGATATGATCGCGGTAGGCCAAAGTACTCCTGGCGCAATGGGAGTCAATATTGCTGTTTTTGCCGGTTTTAAAGCTGGGGGCATTTTTGGAGGAGTAGTTGCTGCTATGGGAATAGTATTCCCAGCGGTTGTAGTAATAACAATTGTTGCAAAGGTACTAGAGAAATTTAGGAATAGCAAAACAGTCGACAGTGCTTTTTATGGAATTCGTCCTGCGGTAACTGCCATGATTTTAGTATCAGCATGGGGAGTTATTCAACAAACTATTCTACATTCGAAAAGTACTACTATCGTTGAACTGATTAATTGGCCGGCCTTGGCTTTGTTTGGGGTATTTGTGTATTGCATGCTTAAGTTTAAAACGCATCCAATTGTGTATATAGCATTAGCAGCAGTTATTGGTGTTTTTATTCCATTTTAGGAAAGTTAAAGTCAGAAAAGTCTGGCTTTTTTGATTCAGTAGTAAAATAATACAAAGCAACTAAAGTGTAAAATGCTACTCCACTATATTAAACTAAAGGGTATGACAATCTTTTCACATTATGGTATTATTTATACATATAGGAAAGAACATCGGAGGCTAGATAATATGCGTCTAATAACAAAGTTAGTTAAAGCTGTTACCAGTCGTGCTTTTGTGGTAGGAGTTTTAATTTTGGCACAGTTAATCTTCACAGGAATGTTCTTTTTCTTTATAAACACCTATGTTGTGTATATTCAAATAGCTTCATGGATTTTAGCTACAGTACTAATACTAGATTTATTTAATAAACGAGGCAGTCCTTCTACTAAACTACCTTGGGTTTTAATTCTAGCGGTTATTCCGGTATTTGGTGTTCCTTTCTATATTTTTTGTGGGAATACTGATCTAAATAATCGTTATAAAAAGTCCTTAGCCCAATCAATTAAGCAAACTGAAACATTACATATTCAAGACGAAAATGTCGCAAAGCGTTTAAAAGAAAAGAATATTACCAGATATCGAGAAGCCGATTTTATCTATCGTACAACTAAGATGCCAGTTCACAAGAATACTAAAATAACTTATTTTAGTTCGGGTGAAAAAGTATGGGAAATGATGCTTGAGAAACTTAAAGAGGCAAAGCATTTTATTTTCATCGAATTCTTTATTGTTGAAGAAGGAAAAATGTGGAATAGTATTCTAGATATTCTAAAAGAAAAGGTTAATGCTGGAGTGGAAGTGCGATTCATGTATGATGATTGGGGCTGCATTCAGACGTTGCCTTTTGGTTATGAAAACCAATTGATTAAGATGGGGATTGATTGTGTTGTGTTTAACCCCTTTAACCCGATTTTAACGATAGGACACAATTATCGTGATCATCGCAAAATTTGTGTTGTTGATGGTTATATTGGTTTTACAGGAGGCATCAATCTAGCCGATGAATATATCAATGAGAAGGTGAGATTTGGCCACTGGAAAGATAGTGCTATCATGCTAGAAGGGGAAGCGGTATGGAATCAAACTATCAGTTTTCTTGAAAACTGGGATTATACCAAAAAGATTCACAGTGATTTTGCAAAGTATAGTCCACATGTTTATCACCCTGGCACTTTCGAAAGTAATACCGATGGTTATGTTGTACCGTTTGCTGATAACCCCCTAGATAATGAACTAGTGTGCCAAGGTGTTTACTTGAATTTAATTAATAATGCGACTAATTATATATATATAACAACGCCATATTTAGTAACTGATAATGAACTAGCAACAGCGATTTGCCTAGCAGCAAAAAGAGGGGTAGATGTCAGGATTATTACTCCAGGAATACCGGATAAATGGTATGTTTATTTAATGACTAGGGCTTACTACCAAGAATTCATTGAAGCTGGTGTTCGTATTTATGAATATAGCCCAGGTTTTATGCACTCCAAAAATATCCTTTCAGACGATAAAGTTGCTGTATGTGGCACTATTAACATGGATTATCGAAGCCTCTATCATAATTTCGAATGCGCTTGCTGGATGTATGAGGGGGAAGCTATTTCTCAGATGAAACATGATTTTGATGAAACATTCCTAATATCAAATCAAATTACTTTAGAATGGTGTAAGAATAGATCGCTATTTATTAGGGTTATGCAAAGTATCTTTAGGGTTTTCTCTCCATTATTATAAAATCACTTGAAAACGTTTTTCTTGAAATCAAGAGGCGTAGTTCTTTGGTGGGGAAGTGATCATAAAAAAAGTACTGACTACAATTATGTGGTCGGTACTTTTAGTTGTTTTTATTATATTCATTGATTAATGATTCATCAATGTCAATGTAGATAGTTTTATGATTTGAAATNGCTACTTTTCCCGGTTTTGCTTTAGGTATCTTTTTGACATCTTTTACTAGGCAATAATCAACGGGAATACTTGACGAATCTTTGGCACTTGAATTATATGCAGCCAACATGGCCGAGAATCTGATATCGGTTTCTGAAGGATTACTACTACACAATACCACATGCGAACCTGAAACATCTTTTGCATGAAACCAGGTATCATTGCGATTGGCTTTTTTAAAAGTAAGGTATTCATTCTGCAAGTTGTTTTTTCCATAATAGATTGTGTTATTTTCAGGGCTCAATACTTCGTTATATGAAGGAGTAACTTCCTTCTTTTTCTTTCTGATTCGTTCCGGTTTTGCCTTTAGATAGCCATTTTGAACTAGTTCCTGTTGAATTTCTTTTGCATCTTGAAAATTAGCAACTGTCAGTTGATATTCTAGATTAATAAAATAGTCTAGTTCTTGCTTAGCAATTTCAATCTGTTCCTTGATATATACTTTACCATTTCTTCCCTTAGTGTACTTTTGAAAACACTTTTTGGCATTCTGTTTCCCATCCCATTTTGGGTTTAGTGGGATAACGATTTCCGTTTCGTCCGCAAAAGACGGTAGTTTTATTTCTTCCATTCCTTTTGTGACTAAATGNAAGTAACTATATAGTAGTTCCCCCTTTTCTTTCCAATGCTCACTGGCTAATGCTTCTTCATATGCTTCTTGTAGTTTTAATAACTTAGTGCGATACTTCTTTACTTCTCTTCGTACTAATTTAAACAGATCACCAGTTTGTTGACGAATACGATCGTGTTCTTCTTGAACAAAATACACTTCATCTAGCCCCTCCATGATAGGGTATGATAATGGCTTTGTTTCGAATTGGGTAAGTGGTATGCAATGAAAGTACAACTGCTTGTTATGCTTTGTTAAATAGAGCTTTCTAGAGTTATCGAGTAACTGGATTATTTCTGCGAAGCTTTCTCCCCGATGCAATCGCTGCTCAACTTCCTTGCTCAATAAAGGTGAGAAGCCTTCGAATTGAGAAGTGAAAGTTAATTCTGGATTGTAAATTGGATCAATAAAAGGGTTTGTTTTGCCAATTTGCACTTCTGTTAGGCGAAATGTTGCCCCTGGTTGAATGACGCGTTTGTTGTTTTCAAAGGGAGGGATTCGTTTAAGGGCATCAATGATTTTTTGATCTTGGTTACAAAGAATTACATTAGCATATTTGCCCATTAATTCCACATACAAATGTTTAGTGGTCTTGTCGCCCAATTCATCATATGAACTAATTTCTAGGTGCAAGTAGCGATCAAGTCCATTTTGAGTACTGCTTATTAACATGCCTCCTTCAAGGTGTTTTCTTAATACCATAATGAAGTTGGAAGGAGTTTCAGGAGTTGGGTAGTTACGATTAGTGATATTGATGCGATTATATAGCGAGTGTGCTGAAATAAGTAATTGATACTTTGTTTGTTGATGTCTTAATTGAAAGAGTATTTCAGTATCGGAGATATGATAAATACGGTTAATTTTGGCCGGTAAGAAAGTTTGTAATTGTCTGTTTACTTGTTTTAGAAAAATACCATCCATAGCCATAACTATCACCTCCAACGTTTATGATTATAGCATAATTACAGTTTCTTACTAAATTTATAACTGTCATTAGTGAAACCGTGTTGTAAATAGAAGTTGTGTGCTTTCGTTCTTCTAATGTTACTGGTTAATTCAATAATCTCGCAATTATTTTCTTTGGCAGTATCGAAGCCATGCAGAAGCAGTTTGCTACCAATTTTCTGGTTACGGTATTCGGGGTGAATTACTAACTCCTCAATAGTGCAAACTTTTTCATGATGATGAAGTTTATACTCGATATTGAGGCTGATAAAACCCACTATTTTATTATCAATGCAACACACTGAATAGTGGTTATTTGGATTAACTATTTTATCTAGGTAGATGGTGGTAAATGTTTTAAGATTGAAGGTTGTATTTTCAAGTTCGTTCAACAGTATATATATTTCACCAACATCATTTTCTAGGCATTTTCTTATCGTCATGTACTTACCTCTACTTTAGATAATAATAGCATAAATAAGCGCTAAAATATTCGCATATTGTCTAAAAAAAGTGTTATAATAATAGCAGTAATAAGTATATTTTGAGAGCGAGGGTAAGAGTTATGAGAAAAGGTTTGTTAATAATTTTAAGTGGACCTAGTGGAGTTGGAAAAGGAACAGTGAGAGACTCTTTCTACAGTAATGAAGAGTTAAATTTGGCCTATTCTATTTCCATGACTACTCGTGAAAAAAGAGCGGGAGAGAAAGACGGTAAAGACTACTACTTTACCACTAGAGAACAGTTTGAAAAAGCGGTTGAAAATGGGGAGTTACTTGAATGGACAGAGTTTGTTGGCAATTACTATGGTACGCCATTGGATAATGTTGAGAAACTAAGGAATATGGGGAAAAATGTCCTGCTAGAAATTGAAGTAGAAGGGGCGATGCAAGTAAAAGAAAAATGTCCGGAAGCTCTTAGTATCTTCATTGTGCCGCCTAGTATGCGAGAACTAGAGAATCGAATTAGGGGTAGGCGCAGTGAACCAGAAGAGATTGTACAGCAAAGGCTATCAAAGGCTTCCAGAGAAATGAATTTGATTTCACAATATCGTTATGTAGTATGCAATGATAATGTTAAGGAAGCAGCGGATATTATTGAAGCTATTATCAAAAATCATATGTAAATCGGCAGCAATGTCGATTTTTTGGTTTTTTTCGTGATAAAATAAAAGCGGTGATGAAATGTTATTAGCTAATGTTTGGATTGAACATCCGGCCGCAAAACTAAATCAACTTTTTACCTATTATTATGAAGGTCTAAAATTACAAACTGGAATGCGAGTTCGCGTTTGTTTTAATAATCAGCAATTGGTAGCCTTTGTGGGAAGCGTAAAGGAAACAGGGTTATCCTTGGAAGAGTATGAAGAAGAAATAGGTTATCGACTTTTAAAAGTAATTGAAGCGATTGATGAAGAACCATTATTGAATGATGAGTTATTAGAACTTGGTACATGGTTAGCTGAAGATACTATCAGTTCAGTTATTGCTTGTTATCAAGTTATGTTGCCATCGAAACTGAAACCAAAATCAAACACTGGAAATATTAAGCGTGATGTTTTTGTGCGTTTTGTTTATGTTCCTGATAATTTAACTCAAAGACAGCGTGAGGTGTTAATGCTTTGTAAGGATGAGGATGTTTTGCGTAAAACAATGTATGGGCATTCCTTGTCAATTACCAAAAAACTAGTGGAAGTTGGTGCTGTGGAGTTAGTTGAAAAAGAAGTGCGAGCTAAGTTAGTTGAGCTTGAGACTGTTGATGCACTTACCCTAACTAATGAGCAAGCAATGGCACTTGATGATTTATTGAATCAACCCCAAAATAGCATTAGTTTGTTACATGGTGCTACTGGAAGTGGTAAAACGGAGGTATATTTACAGCTAGCGAAAAGTTATCTCGATAAAGGACAACAGGTGCTAATACTAGTCCCAGAAATATCCTTAACACCCCAAATGGTCCAAAGAGTCAAGCAACGCTTTGGGTCTTTAGTTGCTATTTATCATTCTGCGCTATCAGCGCAAGAAAAGTATGAACAGTATCAATTAGTAAAACAAAACAAGGTGGCAGTAGTTGTCGGAACTAGATCGGCTATCTTTATGCCGTTTAATGATTTGGGACTAATAGTAATGGATGAGGAACATGATGGTTCTTATAAACAAGACAATGTTCCAAGATACCATTGTCGTGATGTTGCACTTAAAAGAGCCAATACTCATCATGCCAAAGTAGTATTAGGCAGTGCTACCCCAGCGTTAGAAACCTATGCTCGAGCGCTAAAAGGCGTTTATCATTTGGTTCAATTGCCAAATAGGATTCATGGTAGTTTGGCTTATAGCCATATTGTGGATATGAGTAAAGAGATGAGATTTGGAAACGATATTATTTCAAAGCCTTTGCAGGAAGCAATTAGAAAAAGGTTGGACAAAAAACAACAAGTCATCCTTTTGNTAAATAGAAGAGGCTATACTCCTATTTTGCGTTGCAGTAATTGCTCTTATGTGATGAAGTGCCCTCATTGTGATGTGGCTCTTAGTTATCATAAAGAAGATGGTAGCTTGAAATGCCATATTTGCGGGCACAGTCAAAGCGCCAAAGTTAAGTGTCCTAACTGTGGCAATAGTTATTGGTCACACTTAGGTTTTGGTACGCAAAGATTGCAAGAAGAGGTAACAAGACTATTCAATGATGCTAGAATCCTTAGACTAGATGCGGACACCTCTAGACCAAAGGGTGCCTTTGAAAAAATCCTGGGGTCATTTGCTGAAGGAGAAGCAGATATTTTAGTAGGTACCCAGATGATATCTAAGGGTTTGGATTACCCCAATGTGACGCTCGTAGGAATACTACAAGCAGATGCTTTGCTAAGTCGCTCTGATTACCGCTGCGTAGAGGTGACTTTTGATTTGTTAGTTCAAGCTAGTGGGCGCTCTGGTAGGGGGAAGGCCGAAGGTGAGGTTTATCTTCAAGTATATGACCCTAGTCATTATGTGATTCAAACTGCTCGAAACCAAGATTATCTAGCATTTTTTAATCAAGAAATGAAATATCGTCATGTGGGCAAATATCCACCTTACAGTTTCTTCATTTCAATTATTATCTCTACGCATAAACAAATGGATTCTTTTTATCAAGCAGAAGAAATCAAAAAAGAGTTGAGTAAAACTGGTGTTGATATTCTGGGGCCTAGTGAGTTATTAAAAAAACAAGATTTGTTTCGCTATCGTCTGTTGTTAAGGGGTAAGAATTTGGACGAAATGAAGAAGATGGTAGCAATTTGGTATAAGCAGTATATAGAAAGAAAAGCAAAAGGAAGTATCTCTATTGATATTAATCCTTTGAATTTAGAGTAGAGGTAGTTATGAGGAAGGAAGCATTTGAAATCCTGTGTCAGGTATTGATTAATGATGGTTATGCTAGTTTGTTGATGCGAACTAGACTAGAAAAATTTGCTGAGGTTAATAAGGCGTTTATTACTCAATTAGTTTACGGAGTGCTAGAGAACTACTATTTTCTAGGCTACCAATGGCAAGAATTCAAACAGGGAGATTTACCACAAGAAATTGAAATCTTGATAAATATGAGTGTTTATCAGTTTTTGATGTTGGATAAAGTGCCTGATTATGCAAATGTAAATGAAACTGTTGAAATAGCTAAACGATTGTTTCATGGGAAATATAGTAAGGTAGTTAATGCCATTTTGCGAAACTGTATGCGCCAGGGAACTAAAGAAGTGACTGGAAGTATTGATGAAGTGTTATCAATAACTACAAGCCACCCCTTATGGTTAGTAAAAATGTGGATTAGCCATTATGGTTTGGAAACAGCGACCCAGTTATGTAGGTTTTCGTTAATTGCTAAACCAATAGCAGGNAGGGTAAACACGATGATAATNAGCAAAGAGGATATTTTGCGAAATAGTCTTTTTTCTAGTGGCAGACTTGCGCCGGAAGCTGTCTATTATAGCGGCAATTTGCTTCTAAGTGAGCAATACAAAAGCCACCAGGTTTTTATCCAAGATGAAGCAAGTCAAATGGTTGCGTATTTGGTGAACCCTAAGAAAAAAGAAAGTATCCTTGATATGTGTGCCTCGCCAGCAACCAAAGCCATTCAGTTAGCGCAAATGGTAAATGATGACATAACTATTACCTGCTTGGATGTTCATACACATCGAGTTAAGTTAATAACTGATAGTGTTAATGAATTAAAACTCAAGTCCATTTCAGCAAAATGCATGGATGCCAGGGAAGTAAACAAGGAATTTGAAATCAGTTCGTTTGATGTCGTTCTATTAGATGCTCCTTGTAGCGGGTTAGGGGTATTGTCCCAAAAGCCGGACTTAAAATTAAGAGTTAAGCCTAATGATATTGATGAAATTGTCATGCTACAACAAGAGTTACTTACTAGCGGAGCTAAAATGGTAAAAACTGGTGGCAGACTTATTTATTCAACTTGTACTTTGAATAAAAAGGAAAATGAGAAACAGATTGAATGGTTTTGCAAAAAAAACCCTAACTTTCAGCTAGTGAGCGAAAAAACCTATTTTCCAATGGATTATGATACTGATGGTTTTTATATGACAAAATTAATGAAAGTTAGTGAGTAATTGTGCTAAAATAGTGTTGGTGGTGTAATGAAATCAATATATGATTTAACATATGAACAGTTAGAAGAAATGGTATTAGAACACGGTTGGAAAAAATACCGTAGCAAACAACTTTTTCAATGGTTGTACCGTAAAAGGGTGACAACTTGGAATCAGATGAGTGATATACCAAGTGAAATGCAAGAAACCTTGGGCCAAGAGTTTAGTTTTAAGCCGATTGACTTATTGAGCAAGCAAGTTTCTAGTGATGGCACTAGAAAGTACTTGTTTAGTTTAGAAGATGGCGCTACAGTAGAAACGGTATTAATGAGGTACAGTTATGGCAATTGTGTTTGTGTTACTTCGCAAGTAGGTTGTAACATGGGATGTAGTTTCTGTGCTAGTGGTTTGCTAAAAAAGAAAAGAGACTTAACGGCTGGAGAAATAGTGCAACAAGTATTAATGGTTCAAAAGGATTTGGATGTAGATGAAGACAGGGTATCCCATATCGTGGTCATGGGAATTGGTGAACCGTTTGATAACTATGACAATGTTCTTGATTTTTGTAAATCCGTTAATCATGATAGTGGCTTAGGAATTGGTGCTCGCCATATTACTATCTCGACCTGTGGTATTGTACCAATGATTAGACGATTTGCGGATGAGCGACGACAATATAACTTGGCCATATCCTTGCATGCGCCCAACGATGAATTAAGGAATACGCTAATGCCGATTAATAAGGCATATCCTTTAGTGGAATTAATTGATGCACTAAGGTATTATTGTTCTATAAACAACCGACGCTTAAGTTTCGAGTATATATTACTGAAGGATATTAACGATAGCGAAAAGTGTGCCAAACAATTAGCTGCTTTGACTAGAGGGTTCGATGTATTTGTGAATTTAATTCCATATAACCAAGTAGATGAGCATGGCTATAAAACGGTTGACAATAAAGGAGCGATGAAGTTTTACGATTTATTGATGAAACTTAATGTGCGTTGTACGTTAAGACAAGAACATGGTGCGGATATTGATGCCGCTTGCGGACAACTGAGGGCTAAACATGAAAGGAGAAAGCAATTATGAGGTATTATGGGCAAAGCGATATAGGTAAATCTCGCGAGTCTAACCAAGATGCTTTTATCGTGTTAGCGAAATCTAGGATGGATTTCTTGGCAGTTGTTTGTGATGGTGTTGGAGGAGCAAATCATGGTGAAGTAGCCAGCGTTACTGCTACTAAAGTAATGCAAGATAGTTATGAAGAAAGCAGCCCTTTTTTGGATTTGGAGGATGCTAGAGCTTGGCTTTTTACCAGTGTGGTTGCTGCAAATGATACAGTGTTTAAAAAAGCTCAGAAGAATGCTGAGTATAAAGGAATGGGAACTACTTTAGTAGCCTGTTTAGTTTGTGAGTTTGGAGTGTTAATCGCCAATGTGGGAGATTCTCGAGCTTATTCGTTAAGTGAGTCTAGAACTTTCAAAACGATAACTAAAGATCACACCTTTGTAGCTAATTTAATTCAAAGTGGCGAAATAAGTGTCCAGGAATCACTGCTGCATCCACAACGACATGTGATTACCAATGCAGTAGGAATTTGGAAAAAAATTGATGTGGATATCTATGAAGTTGATAAAGATATTACGACGATTGTACTTTGTTCAGATGGCTTACATGGTTATGTTAACGAAGATAAAGTTGCTACAGTGATTAGAAATGAAAAAATGCTACCGAAAACTAAAACCGAAAGACTGATCCAGTTCGCAGATGATGAAGGCGGATTAGATAATGTAACAGTAGTTATTATTGAGCTAAATAAGAGGTGAGAAAAATGGCAAGTGAAATGATTGCAAATAGGTATGTATTAGTACAGTTAATTGGGGAAGGTGGAATGGCTTCGGTATATCTTGCAGTAGATACGATTCTGAAAAGAGAAGTAGCTGTGAAGATTTTAAGAGGTGAGTTATCGAAAGACCCAGTTGCTTTGTTGCGTTTTCAACGGGAAGCAAACGCAACTACGAAACTTTCGCATCCCAATGTAGTAGAAGTTTATGATGTTGGCGAGGATAATGGAAAAAATTATATCGTTATGGAGTATGTAAAGGGACGCTCGTTAAAGGAATTAGTGCAGCGTAGAGGTGCTTTACCGAAAGAAGAAGCTGTTAATATTATGAAACAGTTAGTTTCAGCGGTGGCAGTTGCCCATAAAAACGGTATCATTCATCGAGATATCAAATCACAAAATGTTTTGATTAAAGATGATGGCACCGTAAAGTTATCAGACTTCGGAATTGCTCTTGCCACTGATACTACTCAGTTAACCCAAACAGATGTTGTAGTGGGCTCAGTTCACTATTTGGCACCAGAGTTGGCAAAAGGTGAATCGGCAACCCAACAAAGTGATATCTATTCTTTGGGGATTGTTTTCTTTGAAATGATTACTGGAGATGTTCCTCATCATGGTGAAGCACCAGTTCAAGTTGCTTTGAAACATATGAGAGAGAACATTCCTTCGGTAAGGGAATATAACCCCAACATACCACAATCTATTGACAATATAATTGTTTTAGCGACAGTTAAAAATAAAACGTTCAGATATGTTTCAGCTGGGCAAATGTATGAGGACTTAGTGACTTGCTTAGATGTCTCAAGAGCAAAGGAGCCAAAAGTTTCATTTGATGAAGAAGAGGGTGATTCCACTTTGGAAATGGATAATCCAGCAAGAGACCCTAAGAAAATCAAGAATATTGCGATTATTGGTGGAATATCTGTTGTTGCTATTGGCTTGGTAGTCTTGGTGTTATTTCTAACTGGTATTTTGTCGACTGGACCTAAGAAGGTTTTTATTCCTGAAACTTCTGGATTGTCCATAGAAGCGGCGACAGAAAAGTTAAAAGAATACGGCTTAAATGTTTCCGCAACTTATAAATATGAACTTACTCAAGATATCGATAAGGGATTTGTATCACAAAGTGAACCACAAGCAGGAGTGGAAGTGAATAAAGGAACAACAATTGTGCTAGTCATTTCTGAAGGGACATACTATGTTATGCAAGACTTTACTGACTGGGCAATTGAAGATGTAGAGTTAGAGTTGCTGAATTGTTGTAATGTTAAAATATATAAGGAGTATGAAGATTCAGTCGAAAAAGAGGTAGGGATGGTTGTGTCTCAAAGTTTAGCTGAAGGTACACTAGTTAACCCAGGTAGAATAATCGACATCACTTTCTTGATAACTCGTAACCCTGAATTCATGATCCCAGTTAACATCGTGGGAATGAAAGTTGCAGATGCTCAAAAGGCTTTAGAGAAACTAGGAGGTATTGTTAAGAAAACAAAACTGGATATCCCTAAAGTTAAACAAGACCCTTCTTGTGTGGACACACCAGCTCAAGACGATGGTATGGGTGGAACAATTCCAGCGGTAGTATGTACTATGATTCCTGATCCAAGTATAACTACCGGAGTGGTGTCAAGGGTAGATCCTGACGAAGGAATTTATTATACTCAAACCAAGAAGTCGACTATTACTTTGTATTATTATTAGGAGAACTATGAAGCAAGGGAAGATTATAAGAATCGTATCCAATCAATATATGATATTAACTAATGAAGGTAAGCAATTACCTTCATTAGCAATGGGGAAACTTCGTAAAGGAGTCTCTCCAGTAGTAGGCGATAATGTGCTTTATGATGTTGAGGATGATAGAGGGTTAATCCAGGAAGTACTACCACGGAAGAATTATTTGGTGCGTCCTTTAATTGCTAATATTGACCAAGCAGTGGTAGTGATGTCGATGGTTAAGCCTAACTTTTCTTATACTCTTGTCGACCAATTAATATTTCTAATATGTTGCCAGAATATTGAGCCAGTATTGTTAATAACCAAAGTAGATTTGGTGGAAGATAAAAATGAAATTGCTCAAATAGTTACTGAGTATGAATCAAGTGGCTATCAAGTATTTACGACAGGAAAAAATGATAGCAAAGAAACAATAACGAAGATAATGAAAGACAAGATTACTGTGCTCACTGGACAATCGGGGGTAGGGAAATCTAGTTTACTTAATAGAATTGATAGTTCCTTTGAATTGCAAACTCAGGAAATATCCAAAGCCCTAGGTAGAGGAAAACATACAACTAGACATGTTCAGTTGTACGAAGTAGCAGGGGGATGGATTGCAGATACCCCAGGCTTTTCATTATTGGATTTTTCTAATATTGACTCAAGTGTTTTAAGAGAAAGTATTATTGATTTTCATAAAGCAGGGGAATGTCGATTTAGAGACTGTTCCCATGTAAATGAACCAGGTTGTAAAGTAAAAGAGTTAGTTTCACTTGGCCAAATTTCGAGGGTAAGATATGAGAACTATCTACAAGTTTTACCTATGTGTGATCAAGTTAAGGAGTGGGAAAAATGACAATTATAGCACCTTCAATATTAGCGATGGATTTTTCTAAACTTGATGAACAGTTGCATCAAGTAAACAATAGTAAGGCAACTTATCTACATTTTGATGTTATGGATGGTCATTTCGTGCCGAATATAACTTTTGGCCCTGATATTCTAAGGGGAATCGCAGCGGCTTCAGATTTAGTAATGGATGTACACTTAATGATCAGTGATCCTCTGAAGTATAGTGAGATATTTATCAAAAATGGAGCTGACCATATAACTTTTCATGTTGAAAGTTTAGACCTTGAAAAAGGGTTGGGCTTAGTTAACAGTATCCATAACCTAGGTAAGACTGCTGGAATAACTTTGAAACCAAACACAAGAATAGAAGACATTATTCCTTATCTAGAAGTGGTTGATATGGTATTAATAATGTCGGTGGAACCGGGCTTTGGTGGTCAATCTTTCATGGTTGAAATGCTGGACAAAGTACGCTTTGTGGCAAATTATCGACAAGAACAAAAACTAAGTTACCTAATTGAAATTGATGGAGGGATTGATGATAAAACAGCTTTATTAGCCGAAGAAGCAGGCGTGGATATTTTGGTGGCTGGCTCATACATCTTTAATCATCCTAAAGGAATAATGCCAGCGATAGAAAGTCTATTATGAAAAAAGTAATAATTTGCTTGGGGCAAATAGACGATTTACCAGTTATTGATGCTGATGTTGTGGGTGTTGATTATGGTGCGCAATTTCTAGCGGAAAATAAAATACCCATGGTTTTGGCCGTGGGTGATTTTGATTCCACTGATAAATTAGAATTAATTAAAGAATATAGTAAAGAAGTAAAGGTTTTAACTAGTGAGAAGAATGAAACTGATAGCGAAGTAGCGTTTGAATGGGCGACAAAACATTATGATTATGTTGATGTCTATGGTGGATTGGGTGGAAGATTGGATCATGAATATGCTAATTTGTCATTGCTAATTAATCGCAAATACCCACTTGCTTTTTACAATAATACAAATAAAGTGTTTGCACTAAGTAGTGGAACTCATACCATTTTCAAAAATGATTATTGCTACATTTCCTTTTTCCCTATCATTGATAGTGTCATTAGTTTATATCAGGTCAAATATCCACTTGAAAAAGCTGAGTTGAAACTAGGTGATATTTATACAGTTTCTAATGAGATAATTGACGAAACTATGGTTTTGGAAGTGAAAGGTGAAGTTCTAGTAATGCAAAGCAATGATGTGAAAAAATAAAAAAGGCAACATTTTTACGATGAAGCCTTTTTTACTATCCTCTTGATTGAGCTTTTAGTGTTTTCAAAGCGCGAGCAGAAACCTTTATTTTTTGAGGTTTTCCATCAACCATAACTTTTACTTTTTGTAAGTTCACATTCCATTTACGACGTGTGGCACGTAATGAGTGCGAACGGCGATTTCCTGAAAGTGCTTTTTTACCGGATACGGCACAAACTCTTGGCATACCGTAACCTCCTTTCCTTCCGAACGATTGCTAAAGAAGTATACCATGTAAAAGAGCTAAATGCAACCAAAAAAAACTAAAAAAGCCTCCAATTAGGGAAAATATCTTCTTTTCTCAATAAGCGAAATATGGTACTATTATTGTGTAATGTCAGGAGGCCGTTTATGGGCGAAAAACAGATTCTAGCTGCTTTGGAAATTACGAGTCAAGAAATTCGCCTATTAGTAGGTGAATTCTTTAATACCCGATTGAATGTTATACGAACTGAGAGAGTAACAACTAGGGGAATGGAAGGCATCTTTGTTAAGAGCGAGAAGGATTTAATCCTAGCAATACGGCGAGCTGTTGACCAAGCATCTAGTGCTATTGGAACAAGAATTGAAAGAGTATTATTGTGTGTGCCACCTTACCGGATGAAAAAGGAAAGTGGCATTATTCAAAAAGCTATTGATAACTATGATCATCGAGTTACTTGGGATGATTTGCAGACTTTGGTTAAAAAAGGATATCAGCAAGAATCATCTTCTGATTTAGCTCTTGTTAACTGGATGTGTGCTAAGTATCTTGTAGGAGGAATATCGACTAAAAGAATCCCAATCGATGAGATTTGTGATATGTTAGAAGCGGATATGGATTTATTCTATGCTAGTACGATAACCACTTATGATTATGCGCAAGTGGTTGAAAACTGTGGTTTGGAGATTATTGATATTTGTTTAAATAGTTATGCTATTTGCAAAGAGGCGGCGATTTTTGAACAAGCAATTAATCAAAGCATTATTAATGTTCATGTAGAGGCTGATAATACTACCGTCAGTGTAATTACAGATGGTAGAATAGAAGCAACAAGAATTGTTAATAGAGGTTACAATGAATGGGTGCATTCATTAATCAAAACATTTGATGTATCGGATAGTGTAGCGCGCAAATTAGTTTTGCAAAATGTTGACTTGAGTACTCCTCCAAGCGATTACCCAGTTCATATGTGGAATAAGGGCGAGGAGCAGTTAACAATAAGTGAGAAGGATCTAAATGAGGTTTTAATACCAGTGATTACTTCTTGGGCTGATGAAATAGTTACGGTGTTTGCTGCCGTGGTTCAAGCAGGAAATGTGAAGGTGTTGATAAGCGGTGAAGGGGCCGAGGTAAATGGTATTGATATTGGTATTTCGCAGGTGTTCAATTGTGAATGCGCAGTTTATTACCCTGATACCATTGGGGCCCGCAGTAGTTTATGGACAGTATGTTTAGGAATGGTATATGCGTTTGTGGATCAATATCCACTATATCGCAACAAAAAAATGAGTGTTAATCAGGCATCTTTTTTAGAAGCAGTCAAAGCTAGAGAACGAAACGAAGAGCCTGATGATAGTTTTACCCAGAGATTAAAAGGTTTATTGTTTCAAAACCAGAAAAAATAGTTGGAGGAGAGTTTTAAATGACTGATCAACGAAATGAAAAAGTTACACAAATTAAAGTATTTGGAGTTGGTGGTGCTGGCTGTAATGCTATCAACAGAATGGTAGAAGAAGGCGTCCAAGGAGTAGATTTTTATGCTGTTAATACGGACTTGGCTGTGTTGAATGTATCGAAGGCTACAAACAAGATTGTTTTAGCTAGGCAAGGTGCTGGTGGAAATCCTGAAGTTGGTCGCAAGGCAGCATTGGAAAAAGAGCCGGAATTGCGTGAAGCACTAAAAGGCGCTGATATGGTATTCATTACTGCGGGCTTGGGTGGCGGTACTGGTACTGGTGCGGCTCCACTATTAGCCAAAATATCAAAAGAACAGGGTTCATTGACGGTAGGAATAGTGACTATGCCTTTTGATTTTGAAGGTAAGAAAAGAACGCTTCAAGCCCTTGGAGGACTTGATGAGTTGAGAGATTATATTGATTCGTTGATTATTGTTTCAAATAATAAATTGTTAGAAGTAATTGGAGGTATTCCAATTGATGATGCTTTCAGAGAAGCAGACAACATTTTAAGACAGGCTGTGCAAACGGTTACCGATTTGGTAGCGGTGCCTATTATGGTTAATGTTGACTTTGCGGATGTTCGCTCAGTTATGGAGAAAAAAGGCAACGCTCTTATTGGTATTGGTATGGAATCAGGTGAAGATAAAGCTACTAAAGCAGCAATGAAAGCTATTACCTGCCCATTATTGGAAGCACAAATAAGAGGAGCTACTTCTGCGATAGTAAATGTTACTGGTGGACCTTCAACAACATTATATGATGCTAAACAAGTAGTAGAAACAGTTACGGCTGAGGCAGGTAACAATCTTGATGTTATTTGGGGTGTTGCAATTAATAACAAGTTAGGAGACGCTATTATCGTTACAGTAATTGCGACAGGATTTGATGAAGGTTTTGGAACTAACACAGCAGATGATAGAACTGAGTCAGTAGCTGATGTGGTTAAATCATATAACAGTTTTGACTATACTGAGCCTAAGATAGAAACACCAATCGATGACGATGTGCCTAAGTTTTTTCAAAGACGTGACTAGAGGCTGTTTCGAAGAATGAAAGGTTGTTGGAAATTTTGGACAATGTTTCAGCTAGGTTCTTTAGAGAACTGGCTTGAGGCGATGGCGCAAAAGGGTTTGATTCTTGTGGGAACAAGGTATGGTATCCGTTTTATGTTTAAACAAGAGAAGCCAAATAAAATATGCTATATTGTGGACTATCGGGGGTATTTATTAGATGGATACATGTCTGAGTTAGCGCGATCAAATTGGACAATGATAAAGTTAAGCAAGTATTGGATAGTATGGTACAAGCCTTATGCGGATGTTAGACCAACTATTAAGACTATGCTTGATGAAGAGGTATTAGCAGCGGTTAAAAGAACAATTGCGATCCAACTAGTTCTTATTGTTTGCTGTTTGCTATTTGGGTTGTATTTAAGTAGCCAAGAAAACTACGGGTTATTTGTGGGAATATTTGTCATTGCCTTAGCAATGACTTATCGCTTATTGAGATTGTTGTTGTATAGAGCAATGGTCGAGGTTCGTAACGAACTGTAATTAAGGAGGTCACCATGATTAAAGAAGTATTTTCAAAGGGGTATGAAGTAATAAAGCAAATTGAAGAAACGCAAATGGAAGCTTTGATGGAAGCGAGTTCAGTTATTACTGAAGCTTTAGCAAATGAAAACAAGTTTTTTGTGACTGGAAGTGGTCATTCTCACACAGTTGCAGAGGAGTTTTATGGTAGAGCAGGTGGTTTAGCTTGTGTTACGCCAATTATGACCACAGAATTAACATTGACGGAACATCCAACCAAGAGTACTTACCTTGAAAGATTGCCGGGTTATGCAACAATACTAGTCGATTTGTATGGTGTAAAAGCAGGTGATGTAGTGCTAGTTGCCTCTAATTCTGGACGCAATGCCTATCCGGTAGAAATAGCGCTGGAATCTAAGAATAAGGGGGCAAAAGTAATAGCTATTACTAATGTTAAGCATTCGAACTCAACAACATCACGCCATCCTTCTGGCAAACATCTATTGGATATAGCTGATGTGGTTATTGATAACTGCGGTGAGATTGGTGATTCTGGCCTGCATATTGAAGGATTGAGTGCACCAATTTGCCCAACATCAAGTATGGCAAATGCTTTTATTGCTCAGGCGATAACGGTTGAAGTGATTAAAGGATTACTAGATAGAAATATCGAGCCACCAGTGTTTATCAGTTCTAATGCGCAAGACCAAAATAATCGCAACGAGGAATACTTCAAGAAATACACTAGGTTGTATTAAGGTTGGATATGAGTGAAAAAAAGTCACGGGCAGTTAGAATCAGTTCCTTAGAAGAACATAAGACTCTAGTTAAAATTACTACTAAGCCCTATGCTACTTTTGTTACGCTTCTAATTGTAACAGTATATATTTCTGTTTTCGATAATATGAGGATATATGGAATAGTCCTTACAATACTTACGCTTTTGTTATTAGTTTCTACACCAAACAAGATTATTTTGACTGCAGCAGACCGTTTTATTATTATCTATGATCAAAAAACAAAGGATCAAGGAACATTGATATACTTAAGTGAGATTGTTTCTTGGCGTTACATAATTACGCGCAAAACAGAGGAACTGTTGCTGATATTAAATGATGGTGAAGAGATAGCCTGCCCTTTGATAATGACTAAGAAACTTATGCGCTATTTAAGAGACAAAATGGAGGCAAAAGAGATAAGGGAAAAAAGAAGTATTCTGTGATATTTGAAAAGCAGACCATCGTGCTATGATATTGGTGAGATGGTTTTTCTTTATAAATGAAAAGGGAGAGAGTCATGGCAACAACAATTGATTTTATTGAATATGTGTGCGAACAAATAAGAGGAGTAGGTGAAATTCGCTATCGCAAAATGTTTGGGGAGTTTATGGTATATGTTGATGATAAACCAATTCTTTTAGTGTGCGATAATACAGTTTATGTAAAAATGCTACAAGAAGTAAAAGATGTGTTAATGAACGCTGATGTTGGTTATCCTTATGAAGGGGCAAAACAGCACTATATCTTGGACATTGATGATAGAGAGTTATCAGTAAAAGTGATTGAAGTGCTAGTACCTATTACTCCAATTCCTAAACCAAAGAAAAGAAAATAGTTGAATCACTTATGTCTATTGTCGATGATGTTTTTAATTGAGTGAATAAATAAATGAAGAAGGTGAAACGATGAAAATTATTATTGCCTCTGACTCCTATAAAGGATGCATGAGTTCCAAAGAAGTAGCTACTACTATGGAGAAGGCCATTAAAGATGTTGATATTACGATCAATGTTGGGAAAGTAGTGACTGCTGATGGTGGAGAAGGCTTTGTTGAGGCTATGGTAGAAGCTGCACAAGGGATAATAATTCAGCAAGAAACAGTTAATCATTTGTTGTCTGCAAAGAATAGTTATTATGGTGTGATTAATGAAGATACAGCGGTGATTGATGTTGCAAGTGTGGTTGGTTTAACCGAAGCAAAAGTTTATGAATTGACACCTGAAAAGGGTAGTTCATATGGGGTTGGCGTGCTAATTGCTGCAGCGATTAATGAAGGGTATAAAAAGATAATTATTGGGCTAGGAGGAAGTTGTACCAATGATGGTGGAATGGGTTTATTGAGTGCTTTAGGTGTGAGATTTTATGATTGTTTGGATAGGGTACTTTTGCCTAGTGCTGATAATTTAATAAACGTTGCCAAGGTAGATACTAGTGAAATGCTTAGTATTAAGGGGATAGAAATAATAGTCGCTTGTGATGTAAAAAACCGCTTGTTAGGTAAAAACGGTGCCACCTATATTTTCGGTCCGCAAAAAGGGATTAGTGAAGAAATGTTACCAGTATTTGAAAAAGGAATGGTAAACTATAGCGAGAGAATTAAAGAAAGTGTAGGGGTTGATTTAGATTCATTTGTTGGTGGAGGAGCAGCTGGAGGGATGGGTTCCGTGTTGTTTGGTTTGTTAAGAGCTAAAATGAAAATGGGAATTGAACTACTATTAGAGACAGCAGATTTTCTTTCGATGCTGGAAGATTGTGATTTAGTTATTACTGGAGAGGGAAAAACAGATGCTCAGACATTACAAGGAAAGGCTGTTTTTGGTATCAGTAAAGCTGCTAAAGAGGCTAATGTTCCTGTAATCTGTATTAGTGGTTCTGTGATAGATGGGTATCAAGAATTATATAATCATGGTATTATCGGGGTGTATAGTATTTCAAAAGAACCATCAACTGATGTAGATGCTATTAAGAATGCAAGAAAAAATCTTTATGATTTTACGTATAGTTTGACAAAGACGATATTGAATTATTATGAGAAGGGAGAGTATAAATGAAGAAATTGCTACTAGTATTAGTGTTGGCTGTTGCGTTGTTTGGCTGTGATGAAGAAGAGTATAGTTCGCAGACTGGCTATTGGTATGATAACACCTTTGTGAGCGAGTACTTTCATTTTTCGATAACTTATCCGGAAAACTATACTCAATATGATGAAAAAAAGATGGCTCAGGTTTTGGGCATGACAGTTAATGAATTACAAGAATTAAATGGACAAGTTGCCTTTTACGAGCATATGATTGCTCCGGAGTTAGATTCACCACTTTTCCAGTTTTATGTCGAGAAATATCGGTTTACGATAGGGGTAACTTATGATGATTTTCTTAATGATTTGGTTGCTCAGTTAAATGCAGAAAAAGATACTTATTATGCAGTTGGCATGATTCAGGACTTAACTATCAATGAGGTAAAGTTCAAGAAAATTCCTCTGATTGCTTATGCTGGTTATTTTATGTTAAAACAAGATCTTTACCTTTTCCAGCGCGATTCATATGTGGGCACGCTTATGGTGACTTATACTGATATCATGGCGCAAGAGGTGGATGATATTATCCAAACTATTGTTTATGCTAACGCAAAATGCGGCACTAAATAGGAAATAATATGAATAAATGCAAAATGAGTAATTTCTCCTTGTAATTTATGCTAAAAGGTATGTATAATACATAGTAATATTAAGGAGGAGAATACTTATGGCTGAATATTTTAACGAACCTTCACATACTTTTAGCGAGTATCTACTAGTGCCTGGCTACTCTAGTGAGGAATGCGTTCCAACTAATGTTTGTTTAAAAACACCACTAGTTAAGTTTAGAAAAGAAGAAACATCCAAGATTACCATGAACATTCCAATGGTATCGGCTATTATGCAGTCGGTGTCAGACGATAACTTGGCAATTGCGCTAGCGAAAGAGGGAGGTGTTTCTTTTATTTATGGTTCGCAAAGTGTCGAATCACAAGCGGCAATGGTTAGCAGAGTTAAGAACTATAAAGCAGGTTTTGTAACAAGCGATTCCAATATTTGCCCCAATAGCACTTTGGAAGATGTCTTGAATCTATTAGAAGAAACAGGCCATTCTACGATGGCAGTTACTGAGGATGGTACTGCAAAAGGTAAACTGGTTGGGGTTTTGACTAGTAGAGATTATCGGGTATCTAGAATGTCGTTAACTACCAAAGTTAAGGACATTATGACTCCTTTTGATAAACTGTTCTATGGTAAAGAAGGAATAAGTTTAGGGGAAGCAAATGATTTGATTTGGGAGCATAAATTGAATGCCTTGCCAATAATTGATGAGACTGGATGCTTAACTAGTTTTGTATTTAGAAAAGACTATAGTGATCACAAGGAAAATCCTTATGAGTTATTGGATAATGATAAGAGGTTTATTGTAGGTGCCGGTATTAATACTAGAGACTACGAAGAAAGAGTTCCAGCTTTAGTAGAAGCAGGGGTTGATGTGTTGTGTATTGACTCTAGTGAAGGATTTAGTGCTTGGCAAGCAAATACCATTGCTTGGATTAGGGCAAAATATGGTGATGAGGTAAAAGTAGGTGCTGGTAATATTGTTGATAAAGCTGGATTTCGCTTCTTAGCCGAAGCTGGTGCTGATTTCATTAAGATTGGAATCGGTGGTGGTTCTATTTGCATTACAAGAGAAACGAAAGGAATAGGGCGTGGTCAAGCAACAGCAACGATTGAAGTCGCTAAAGCGCGTGATGAGTATTTCGAAGAAACAGGTGTCTACATTCCTATCTGTTCTGATGGTGGTATAGTTTATGATTATCATATAACACTAGCCTTGGCAATGGGTGCTGATTTTGTGATGTTAGGCCGCTACTTTTCTCGCTTTGAAGAAAGTCCAACTAACAAGTTGATGGTTAATGGAAACTATGTTAAAGAGTATTGGGGCGAAGGAAGCAATAGAGCTAGAAACTGGCAGCGTTATGATATGGGCGGCGCAAATAAGTTGTCTTTTGAAGAAGGTGTTGATTCCTATGTGCCATATGCTGGACCACTTAAAGATAATGTTTATCTAACCCTTAGTAAGATTCGTTCCACGATGTGTAATTGTGGAGCATTAACGATTGCAGATTTACAAAGCAATGCTAAATTGACATTAGTATCCGCAACTAGTATTGTAGAGGGTGGAGCTCATGATGTTATCGTAAAGGATAAAGATAGCTTTAAATAATAGGATGGAGATTATATGAAGTTTGTCGCAATCGACTATGAAACTGCCAATGCTGCACCCCAAAGTGCTTGTTCCTTTGGGATGTTAGTTTTTGATGATGGAGTCTTAGTCCATTCCTACCACACCTTATTAAAACCTCCTAAAAAATATGGGCGTTTTCTTTGGGGAAACCAATGTATTCACAACATATCGCCAGAGATGGTTGAGGATGCGCCAAACTGGGAAGAGGTATACCCTGAAATAGCACCTTGGTTTAATGAGGCAATTATTATTGCCCATAATGCCGAGTTTGATATGAGGGTACTGGTTGCTTTAAACAGGTTTTATCATTTACCAATAGACTTTAATTATATGTGTACAGTACAAATGTCTAGGGTTGTACATCCGCAATTGCCAAACCACAAGTTATCTACTGTTTCAGAATACCTAAGTTTGAACCATCAACACCATGATGCATTAAGTGATGCCTATGCTTGTAGTATGATTATGGTTGACGCGATGGTTAAAACCAGTGTTTTCGATATTTATGAACTAGCAAAACTACTTAACCTAAAAATTAAAAATACAGGGGGCGAAAGAAAATGACACTAGTTGATGTATACTTAAATGCCAAAGAGCATTCTACAGCCTGTAAGGTTTGTCCTATTTGTAACGGTTTAGCATGTAGAGGTCAAATTCCAGGAGTCGGCGGAAAAGGTCAGGGCAACACATTTGTCCGCAATTATCAAAAACTTCATGAGGTAATGCTAAACCTAGATACTATTTGTGCTGATACTACAATTGATACCACTAGTGATTTCTTTAGCCATAATGTAAGAATGCCTGTGTATGCAGCGCCAATAGCCGGTATGAAGCCTCAGTATGGTTCAGATGTTACTGAATACGAATTTGCCAAAGCGTTAGTAGTAGGAAGTAATGAATTTGGTACCTTTAGTTTTCTCGGCGATAGTGTTGATATTAATGTCTTTAAAACGATTGCGGCTGTTTCAAAGCAAGCAAATGGTTTAGCGATTCCGACAATGAAGCCATGGGAGAAAAATGGTGTTGGCGAAAGATTGGATTTGTTGGCTGAAACAAATACTATTGCTTTAGCATGTGATGTCGATGCTGCTGGTTTGGTTTTCTTAAGAAATACTAACCCAAGAATTACTAATTTTTCTGTTGATGATATCAAATATGTCAAAGATAATTGGGAAAAGCCTTTTATTGTTAAGGGAATTATGACAGTTGAAGGAGCACTGAAGGCTCTAGAAGGTAAGGCTGATGGCATCGTAGTGTCCAACCATGGCGGCAGAGTACTAGATGATGGTCTAGCTACTATTGAAGTATTGAGGGACATCGCTGTAGCAGTAAATCGTCAAATGAAAATATTCGTTGATGGAGGCTTTAGAAGCGGGGTTGATGTGTTTAAGGCTCTAGCATTGGGAGCGGATGGAGTATTAATTGGTAGACCACTTGCCTTAGCTGCAATTGGGGGCAAAGAAGTTGGAGTAAAACTCTATTTAGAGAAAATCCAACAAGAATTAGTAGAGACCATGATGATGACTGGTTGTAAGAATATTAGTGATATAACTATAGATAAAGTAGTAGTGAAATAACTTGAAAAGATTCTGAAAAAAGTTTTCATAGAATCTATTGTTTTTTCATTTTGACTCATTTCTATATTTACATTAGTTATATTTATTGTATAATTGAACGTAGACCACAAGGAGTAATTTATGGAAATAGAAAATAACGTGTTTTTTTGGCAAAAACTAGATACGCTCTTACTGTCCTCAGAAATAGTAATTGAAAGACCAAAGAATTCTGCTCATCCAGAGTATCCAAACTTAATCTATCCTTTGGATTATGGGTATTTTGCTGATACGATTTCTGGTGATGGAGCTTGTACCGATTTGTTTAGAGGATCTAAGAAAACTAAACATATAAATGCAATTATCATTGCGGTAGATATTCTAAAAAAGGATATTGAAGCAAAAGTATTGCTTGGCTGTACTAGTGAAGAGGAAATGATAGTTTTGCAATTCCTTAATCAAACAGACTTTCAAAAAACGGTGTTAATTCGTCGGGGGGAACAAATTCCTACTTGGGCGGCAAGCGATAATTAGGATAAGACAGTCCATCTTTGATGGGTTGTTTTTTGTTAGGTCGCATTAAGTTACGGCTTAAGGTATAATATGGTATAGTTAGAAACGGGTGTTAAATATGCAGACAAAAATAGTTAAGTTAGGTATTAATGGAGAAGGTATCGGTTATCAAGATAGAAAACCGGTTTTTATTGCAGGAGCTTTACCTGATGAAGTAGTTGAATACAGAATTACAGAGAAGAATACTCGTTACTATGTTGGTAAATTGGAAAGAATAGTAACTAAAAGTGTTAATAGAAGAAAACCTATTTGTGCTATTCAGGGCAGATGTGATGGCTGTCCTTTGATGATATTAGATTACGATCAACAAATACAGTATAAATTTGATAACTTGGTACAAACTTTAGAGAAGTATGCTGGGATAAGGAAAAATGTCATCAAACCATTGCTTAAAAACCCTAACCCATTATACTACCGTAACCAATTGAAGTTACCAGTCATGGTTGATAAGGGTAAATTAGTCAATGGGATGTATATTCAAAACAGTAATTTTCTAGTGCCAATAGAGAAGTGTTTTATTCATGAGTTAGGTCTAGAAAAAGTAAGAGTGAGTGTTTTAGAAATTCTTAACAAACATAAAGTAGCAAGTTATGATAATAAAACAAAAAAAGGGCTCAGGCATTTAGTTATTAGAGGTCTGGACAATAAATATCAATGTACTTTAGTTAGTGGTGAGGATAGTTATAGTGAAGAACTTGTGAGTGAACTAAAAAGCATTAAGGGACTTGTTTCACTTTATCAATCCATTCAAACAACTAAGAATACGCCTAATATTTTCGGCAAAAAACTTATTTTACTTAGTGGTGAAAAGGATATGGAGTTTAAACTTGATGATATTAAGTTGCGATTATCTCCACAGTCTTTTTTCCAACTTAATACTGAGCAAGCAAGAGTTTTGTATCATGAAGTTAAGAAAAATGTCCCTGCAAATTGTGGCTTAATTTTGGAGGCGTATTCGGGTATCGGAGGGATATCTTTATATCTGAAGGATTTAGCTAGGCAAATTAAAGGTGTGGAATTTATTGAGTCCGCAGTTAGCAATGCAAATATGAATGCAAAATTAAACAAAGCAACCAATGTTCAATTTGCGGTAGGAGATGCTGCTGAAAAAATGAGTGTTTGGTGCAAAAAACAGACTCCCGATGTCATAGTGGTTGATCCTCCACGTGCGGGACTGGACGATAACATGATTGAAACAATTATTAGAAGCAAAGCAAAAAAAGTCATCTATGTTTCCTGTAACCCAAGCACATTGGCTAAGAATCTGGCCGAATTAAGCAAAAGATATGTAGTTAAATCAATTGTACCTGTTGATATGTTTTCGCAGACACAACATGTTGAGACTGTGGTATTATTGGAAAAGAAATAACGAATAGTTAATCAGCATAGAAAGACTAGGCTGGAAGCATTATAGATATAATTCAATGAACTGAAACGAATTTATGAAGAAGTGAAAAGGGAACGACAATATAAAAGTATGGAAAGGAGAGAGTATGGCTTTTAGCGAGTTAGTAAAGAACTTTACGAGTATTCGTACTTTCATGCGCCAGTTTTTTGTATATGGTTTTCGTAGTAGAGATGAATTCGATACGAAAAGTGGGCGAAGTTATGACAATGAAAAAAGACGAGTGGAAAGTTGGCTTAAAGATTATATGTTTTTTCGCAGAGACGCAAACGGGAAATCAGTTTTTATGTCTGTGGATAGCCGCCAGATTCATAATAATCCTCTATACAAAGCATGGAAAACTTCCAGTTTCACAAGAAATGATATTAGCCTTCATTTTCTGCTTTTAGACCTTCTTTCAGATGGTTCATTCTGGGAAATTTCTGAAATACTTGAATGTATTGATACAGAGTATATGCCTTCTTTTCAAAACACATTAGAGATTGATGAGTCAACACTTCGTAAGAAAGTGAAGGAATATGTCGAACTTGGGTTAATTGTTGCGAGCAAACAAGGGAAAAAAGTGGTATACCGCATATCAGAAGATAAGACAGATATTACAATGTGGAAAGAAGCATTTTGTTTTTTCTCTGAGGGCAGTTCGCTTGGAGTAGTAGGTAGTTTTTTAATGGATAAGTTCGATGATAAACCAGAATATTTCTCCTTTAAGCACCGCTATCTTTTATTCGCCTTAGATAGCGGAATTATGCTAGATTTATTATTGGCTATTCAAAGCAATAATAATGTTGAACTAGAACTTTTAAGTGGCAAAGGTAGTAAAAAGAAAACTAGGAGTAGAAATGTAGTGCCATTAAAAATATTCATTAGTGTTCAATCGGGAAGGCAATATCTGGCTGCTTATAGCACATGGAAAAAAGAAATATGTTTTATTCGCTTAGATATGGTTCAAAAGGTAAAGCAACTAGAAGTGGTTGATGATTATGAAGGCTACCAAGAAAGATTGCTTAAAGAGCAGTCATATATTTGGGGAGTATCTATAGGGGCTGGACGTATTGAACATATTGAGATGGTTTTGAAAGTGAACTTGAAGGAAACGTATATTGTGCGGCGATTGGAAAGGGAAAAACGATGCGGAACAGTTAAGCAATTGAGTGATGATACCTGGCAGTTTTCGGCAGATGTTTTTGATGCGATGGAACTATTGCCTTGGTTACGTACATTTATTGGAAGAATCGTTTCTTTGACTTGTTCTAATGAAAAAGTGGAAGAACAATTTTGGGAAGACTTGTTAGTTCTTGCGGGGCAATATGGTATAAACAATGATGTTATTTAATGAAATATATAGCGTTTATTTTAATGCTATGGCAAAAATCATCGCTAAAGCACTTGAAGGCGACCTTAATGAAAAAGAGGTACTTCGAATTATAAATGAGAAGGCATTTTCAGAAAGCATGTTGATGATATTGCCGGCCATTAAAGACGAAGAGTGGTTGGTTGTAAACAAAGATTATCATACGCCAATAAAGCACCATCCAAAAATGCCCTTAACTTTACTACAAAAAAGATGGATGAAAGCTCTACTTACTGATCCGCGAATGTCTCTTTTTGATGTTGATGTGAAGGGGCTTGAAGATATTGAACCACTTTTTAAATATACTGATTTTGTTTGCTTTGATCGATATAGTGATGGTGATGCATACATGGATGAAAACTATGTCATTAATTTTAAGACCATACTTCAAGCGTTGAGAGCAAAAAAGAAACTTCACATTAAATATTGTAGCCGCTTAGGGAAAGTGCTGGAGGGCGAATATGTTCCGAGTAAACTAGAGTATTCTTCTAAAGATGACAAATTTCGTTTAGAAGTCATAAGCAACAAAAAAAGTAGTTACATTAATCTTGGGCGAATACAGAAATGCAGTCTATTATGTTCATATAAAGATGAAGAACTTGATTTCATTAAAAAAAGAGAATGTACGGTGATATTTACTTTAATTGATAGAAGGAACGCTTTAAATCGTGTTATGATTCATTTTTCGGATTTTAAAAAAGAAACCGTACGTGTAGAAAAAGATTGTTATCAAGTTACATTATGTTATGATTCGCTGGATGAAACAGAAGTATTAATTCGTATACTATCCTTTGGACCAATGCTACATGTGACAAAACCGAGCAGTTTTGTTCAATTGATAGAGAAGCGATTGCTGATGCAGAATAATATAAAAGAATTAAAGTTGTGAATTCAAAAAATGAGTTCGCAACTTTTTTTCCATGATTTTAATTTCATAAAATGGCATAATGCTTTTGTAAAGCACAAACAGCAAACATTGTGGGTACTTGATCTGGATAAAACCATCAAGATTTGGAATCAAATCCAAAATGTGCTTTGTATTATGAAGATGCTTGCAGCAAAAAACTAAATAGGTTATAGTGAGTTCGAGTCTTGCAACTCAATGGAGAACTATTGAGTTAGTAAACAGCATCTTGTAAAAAAAAGGCGCCTACAGCAGTAAATTACCGATCACGTAAATGAATTCGTAACGAATTCGGCGCCTTGTTAAAAAGGAGAAAAAGGATATGTTAAAATTTTTAAAGAAAGAAGCAAACCGTACTACGACTGAAAACGGAGCATTTACATTTGAGACAACACAATCTGATTGTCTTGACTTATTTGCTACCATCGGGGCATTGCGCAACGAATCGGAAGATGAAATTCTTGCTCGCTTTAATCGTGCCTGGGCTGAGGATGCAGATACGACTATGAAAACACTCTTTTTTGCTCGTGATATCCGAGGAGGATTAGGAGAACGTAAAGTGTTTCGAACCATCTTGCGTAACATGGCGCAAGATAGATTGAATAGTGTAGAAAAAAATCTGTGGGCTGTTTCTGAATTTGGACGCTATGATGACTTACTTTGTTTGTTGGATACTCCAGCAAAACGCGCAGTATTAGAATATATAAAGAAACAATTGGATCTAGACAGCAAAGCATTGGATAGTGGCGAGAAAGTTTCCTTAATGGGGAAATGGTTGCCTTCAATAAATGCTAGCAATGTTGATACCAAACGCTATGCAAAGATGATTTCGAACCACTTAGGGTTAACGGATGCTGAGTATAGGAAGATTTTATCTAAACTCCGTGCGAATATTGCTATTATTGAGAATAATCTTCGTGTCTATGACTATACTTTTGATTATGGTAAACAACCATCTAATGCAATGTTTAAATACCGCCAAGCATTTTTACGAAATGATGAACAGCGCTACAAAGACTTTTTGTCAAAAGTAGAGAAAGGTGAGGAAACGTTGCATACTGGTACTTTATTGCCATATGAAATCATTGCTCCAGCTTTGAATAGCATGGCTATTTCTGATGATGAGTGTTATAGCATGGATGTGACTTGGAAGGCGCAAAAGGACTTTACCAATGGTAAGAATTCACTAGTTGTTGTGGATGGTTCTGGTTCTATGCATATGATTCGAAAACCATCTCCTATTGCTGTTGCCCTATCGTTGGGTGTATACTTTGCTGAAAGAAATAAAGGAGCGTTTCATAATCATTTCATTACTTTCTCTGAGAAACCAAGACTAGTAAGTATTAAAGGTAAAAATATTTATGAGAAAGTAAAATATGCAGTATCATTCAATGAAGTTGCTAACACCAATATTCAAAAGGTGTTTGAACTTATTTTGAATACGGCTGTTAAAAATAAGGTATCGCAAGCTGAACTTCCTGAAATGATTTATTTCATTTCAGATATGGAGTTTGATGAATGTACTTGTGGTGCTGATATAACCAATTTTGAATATGCAAAGAAAAAATTCGAAAAGCATGGTTATCAGTTACCTACAATTATTTTCTGGAATGTAGCAAGCAGAAATCAACAACAACCTGTTACTATGAATGAAAAGGGAGTAGTACTGGTTTCCGGGGCAACTCCACGGATATTTTCAATGATATCCTCAGGGGATTTATCTCCTTATGCGTTTATGTTGAAAACTTTAAACGTTGAGCGATATGAAAAGATTATTCCATGAGTTTGTTCAAGTAAGAATTGAAAAACATCATGATTGAGAGGTGAAATATATGATTAAAATTCATGGTGAACACAATGAAGCTATTTGCTATGCAGTAACACTTGAAGATGTCGCAAAAAAGCAAATTGAAGAAGTGTGTAATCAAATTGAATTTGCCGCATGTAAAATTCGTATCATGCCAGATGTTCATGCTGGAAGGGGATGTACTATTGGTACTACAATGACCATAACTGATAAAGTTGTACCAGGCATGGTCGGAGTGGATATTGGCTGTGGAATGGAAACAGTGAAGATTGCAGAGCGTGAAATTGACTTTGTTAAATTAGATGGAGTGATTCGCGAGTTCATTCCATGCGGATTTGAAATTAGAGAAATGGCGCATCCATTACTCCAAGAAATTGATTTAAATAAACTACGTTGTATTAGTGAAGTGAATATCGACCGCGCAAATCGTTCTATTGGTACCTTGGGCGGAGGTAATCATTTCATTGAGATTGATAAGAGTGATACTGGGGAATTGTATCTTGTTGTACATTCTGGCAGTCGCCATTTGGGTTGTGAGGTAGCGGAGTACTATCAAGCTGAGGGATCTCGTATGCCGTCTTCTGCTTGAA
>JGI994J12354_10000764_pt1 | contig 32298 bp, 24 predicted proteins | sample IntmicLarv3ML3BL_FD_12354 | JGI IMG/M metagenome (IMG submission 12354) | reverse complement strand
TTAATACTCTTCTTCATTAAAAAAGAAGTCCTCCTTACTCGGATAATCAGGCCAGATATCTTCCATACACTCATATATCTCCCCTTCATCCTCCATCTCCTGCAAGTTTTCAATTACTTCAAGCGGAGCGCCTGAGCGTTGAGCATAGTCGATCAACTCATCTTTTGTTGCCGGCCATGGCGCATCTTCTAAATTTGACGCTAATTCTAAGGTCCAATACATATTAATAAAATTTAATGATCGCTTCGAAAAACGATCCGTTTCTTTTTAAAACTCTCTAAAATTGCCGCAAAAATATAATATTATTTTTTACTTACAAGTATTATTCCAAAAAATTTCTCCACCATTTTTAGACAAGCACTCCCGACGAGCTATAACAAACAGTAAATCAGACAGTCTATTTATAAACACGAGGACAGGTTCCTCGACTTCTTCCGTTTCCGTAATACGATATATATTTCTTTCGGCACGACGACATACTGTGCGGCACACATGCGCAACAGCAGCCGAATGTGATCCCCCCGGCAAAACAAATGCCGTCATCTTAGGCAGTTTACCATCGATCAGGTCAATAGCCTCTTCCATTCGTTTTATGCTGTCGTCTGTGATGCGACTTTCTATTTTATATTCAGTTTTCGTCGGATCGGTTGCGAGATATGAACCTACAGTAAACAGTTTTGACTGTATAAACAGCAACAATTCGCGGGTATCACTATCGTCGATCTCTTCAATAAGCAGCCCAATAAAGGAATTAAGTTCGTCTATCGTTCCATACGCCTCAAGTCGCGGATGTGTTTTCGGCACACGAAAGCCACCTACCAACGAAGTCTTTCCCTTATCTCCGCTACCGGTATATATTTTTGATTTTTCACTTTTCACTTTTGTTTTTTTTATTTTTCACTTTTCATTTAAAAGCTTTGCTTTTATTGTATCGCTTTATACCACGAAGAATTTATATATGCCGGGTCAATTAACTCACTATAAACGCCCTGTAAAATATATGTAGTCAATCCGCTGTGACGTTTAATATCGAAACCGGACTGATTTGGCAAAAATTGTTCTGTAGATATTTTCCATACAACAGTCTTCTCTAACTGTTCATTAAAGACTTTATAATCAGCATCAGAAACAAGCTTTTCAATAGCATGGGCAAAATCAAAGTAACGGGAATAGGGTTTGCTGCCCAAAGCTCTTGGTCGATCAAAACTCTGAATATCCTCAACAACAATATTTTCAGAATTTAGACTTTGCCCCTTCAACACCGATTTAGTTACAGATGCAAGATTAGCCATTTCACTAACCTTCAACAAACTAAAAGTCATCGAATTAGAAACTAAGCTGCGAGTTTCATAATAAGCCTGCCCGAATCCTGCAAGAATATTTTGAACAGAACTGTTTGTACTAAACAAGTTCATCACATTTTTTGTGTAAATGACAGTAAATCCGGGAGATACAATCTCCGCGGACGATACAAGTATATATTCGGCCTTATTCCGCAACTCGTACATTGACATGACATCTGCCATCAAGCAAGCTTCGAATATGATAAAATCAAAATGTTTATCGGGAATAGCTGCAGCAAAATCATAGTACTCCATTTCACGATTTCCCCCACCGTTATCATTATCAATAACCAAAGATCGAGGATTGTTTAGTGTATTTCCGGGAAGCCAACCACTTGCATGTGAAAAGAATATCATTCCGTAGCTATCTGCGGGAAAACCTATTGTCACATCATTGATAACGCGTTCTAAAACTTTAGAATCAGCTGAATTTTCCTGACCATAAACCTTAATTGTATCTAACCCGTAATATCCGTTAACATCTTTCGTCTCATTAATACGAAGCAGATATGCATCCCTATTACTTTGATCTGTATAGATAATCATCTCACCCTCACCTGGTCGCCAACCGGCTCTTATAGCATCAATTTTTTGTTTTGGCTCGTCGCCTTGATTCCCATTATCTAATGAATTTTTATCACTTCCTATGTAAAAAAGTATATTCCGTTTTTTTGATTTTTCTACCGGATTATTACAGCAGGAAAATAATAAATTAAAAATGATAAAAATCGATAACACCCTAAATATTATACTTTTATAAAACATTGAATTCATAATTCTTTATATTTAATTTGTATAAACTGCTGCAAATATAGTGCAAGTTGAGTGAAATACAAAAAGCTTGCTTTTTTACTTCCGAAACGCAGCCTATCTTCGCTTTTTTTAGCAAATATACTGATAATAATTAAAAAACATATTTTTAATCAAACTTTCATGCTTAAACTCACTCTTTTACGAGCTGCGTCTACCTCGAGAACTTTTACAGAAACATGTTGATGCAGCGAAACTACTTCCGTCGGGTCGCTGACAAAACGATCTGCTAATTGTGAAACATGGACAAGCCCGTTCTCTTTGATTCCTATATCGACAAATGCTCCGAATTTTGTTACGTTCGTTACGATTCCGGGAAGAATCATTCCTTCGCGCAGATCGTTTATCGTTTTAATAGTCGGGTCGAACTCAAAAACTTTTATCGCTTCGCGCGGGTCTCGCCCCGGTTTTCCAAGCTCTGTCATTATATCCTGCAATGTGGGAAGTCCGATATTTTCTGTAATATAATGATCAAGAACGAGCTGCTTACGCAGTGACTCGTCAGCGAGCAGGTCTTTAACTCCGCATTTTAGATTTTTCGCCATTTTTTCGACCACGCTGTAGCTTTCCGGATGAACAGCCGAGTTATCAAGCGGATTATCAGCACCCTGTATGCGCAAAAAACCTGCACTTTGCTCAAAAGACTTCGCACCCATCTTAGGCACGGCCATCAACGCCTTTCGTGAACCGAACATTCCGTTTTCAGAACGATATTTTACAATATTCTGTGCAAGTGTGGCGCCTATTCCCGATACATAAGTCAGAAGGTACTTGCTCGCCGTATTGACATTCACGCCGACCTTGTTCACACATAATTCAACTGTTTGGTCCAATGCGCCTTTTAAGGCAGGTTGATTGACATCGTGTTGGTATTGACCGACACCTATTGATTTCGGGTCTATCTTCACCAACTCAGCGAGCGGATCCATAAGTCGTCTGCCGAGAGAGACGGCGCCGCGCACAGTCACATCGTATTCGGGAAATTCTTCGCGCGCAATCTTTGAAGCGGAATATATACTCGCACCATTTTCGCTGACACTGAAGATCTGCACTTTGCGGTCAAACCTTATACTCTGCACAAACTGCTCCGTTTCGCGCCCTGCCGTTCCGTTCCCTACGGCTATTGCCTGTATGTTAAACTGTTCAACAAGATGAGCTATCTTTTTCATCGCTATCGACCGCTCGCTTTGCGGAGGATGCGGATAAATTGTTTCGTTATGAAGCAGATTACCCTGTTCATCCAAACAGACAACCTTACATCCGGTACGGAATCCCGGGTCTATACTCAGAATACGTTTATGCCCGAGAGGGGGTGATAACAGCAACTGTCGCAGGTTCTCTTCAAAGATACGTATAGCCTCCTTATCGGCTTTCTCTTTGCTCGATGCGGCAAACTCAGTTTCGATTGATGGTTTAAGTAAACGTTTATAACTGTCGGCAACAGCCATCCCTACTTGAATGCCCGAATCATTATTCGTTTTTACGAAAAACTTGTCAAGCCGCTCCAAAACATGCTCCTCATCGGGAGATATGTCAATGCGCAAAAAACCTTCGGTTTCACCGCGACGCATAGCAAGCAGCCGGTGCGACGATATACGTCGCAATTGTTCGTTAACATCAAAATAATCACGGTATTTATCGCCCTCTTCTTCTTTTCCTTTTACAACATGACTTGTGATAACTGCCTCGCGTTCAAAGATTGAGCGAACGATATTACGAACCGTAGCATTCTCGTTCACCCATTCGGCTATAATATCCCTTGCACCCGCCAATGCATCATCGACCGAAAGTACATCGTCCGATAAAAACCTTTCGGCAGCCGATTCCGGATCCGAGTGATTTTGCGACATTATTATTTTCGCCAACGGCTCCAAGTCTTTCTCGCGAGCAATCTGCGCACGTGTGCGGCGTTTCGGCTTATACGGCAGGTAGATATCCTCCAGTTCGGCAGACGACCATGTTGCATCTATTTTGGCGCGTAACTCGTCAGTCATATTCCCTTGTTCCTCGATAGTCGAAACAATCGTTTCCTTCCTTTTTTCTATCTCAATCAACCGCTTGTATTCGTCGGAGATATCAGATATTTGCACCTCGTCAAGCCCGCCTGTACGTTCTTTTCTGTAACGACTGATAAAAGGGATTGTCGCCCCGTCATCAAATAATTGCAGGGTATTTAACACCTGTTGCTCTGCAATCTTAATCTTTTCGGCGATCAAAGCCGGAATAATTTTATTCATATCGTGCTATCTATGTAAATATTGAAGTGTTGAAATTTCAACTAAACAAACTTCATTATAAACCTTAATTTAGTTGCAAAAGTAAAGAAAGAGAGCGAAACCGTAAAATTTTTATTGAATTTTCGGTTAATGGGCTATTGGTTTTCCTTGTACGCAAACAATTTATTCACTATTTTTGTAGCGACAAATTTTTATTTAATTGCCACATGAGCCAGCCGTTAGCAGAAAGATTACGACCTAAGACGCTCGATGATTATATCGGGCAAAAGCACCTTGTCGGAGAACATGCCGTCCTTCGCAGGATGATTGAGTCGGGGCGTATACCGTCGTTTATCCTCTGGGGACCTCCGGGAGTAGGAAAAACGACGATCGCCAAAATTATAGCGAACAAGCTTGATACGCCGTTTTATACACTTAGTGCTATCAGTTCCGGTGTGAAAGACGTCAGGGATGTTATCGACAAGGCTAAAGGCAACCCGCTTTTCAACAAATCGAACTCTCCTATCCTGTTTATCGACGAAATACACCGTTTCAGCAAATCGCAGCAGGATTCGCTTTTGAGTGCCGTTGAGACTGGTACCGTCACTCTTATAGGCGCTACTACGGAAAATCCTTCGTTTGAAGTGATACGTCCGTTGCTTTCACGTTGTCAGGTTTATGTTCTTAAATCGCTTGAAAAAGATGATCTGCTGACACTTGCCAATAAAGCTTTAACCGAAGATTTTATCCTGAAAAATAAAAATATCGAACTTCGCGAGACTGACGCTATCATTAAATATTCCGGAGGAGACGCACGCAAACTGCTTAATATAATAGACTTGGTCGTATCAGCGGAAGAAGACAGCGACACAATCGTCATAACAGACCAAAAGGTTGTCGACAGATTGCAGGAAAACCCTGCTGCCTACGACAAAGGCGGCGAGATGCATTACGATATCATCTCTGCATTTATCAAATCAATCCGAGGAAGCGACCCCGATGCGTCAATATATTGGCTGGCACGAATGGTTGAAGGAGGCGAAGACCCGGAGTTTATAGCCCGTCGCCTGCTTATCTCAGCGGCGGAAGATATAGGTCTTGCAAACCCTAACGCAATGCTGCTTGCAAACGCCTGCTTCGATGCTTTAAAAAAAATAGGCTGGCCCGAAGGGCGTATTATCCTCGCTGAAACGACAGTCTACCTCGCTTGCAGCCCCAAAAGCAATTCCGCATACCTTTCAATCGACAAAGCTTGTGCAATTGTCAGAGAGACAGGCAATCTTCCCGTTCCACTTCACCTGCGCAACTCACCCACAAAGTTGATGAAAGACCTCAATTACGGTAAAAACTACAAATACGCCCATGACTACGAAGGAAACTTCGTAAAACAGGATTTTCTTCCCGACGAACTGCTCAAGCAACGTTTTTGGGAAAGCCAACAAAATCCGTCCGAAGAAAAACTATCCGAACGCATGAAACAACTCTGGGGAGAACGGTATAAATAACAAAACTAAAACCTTTAGTTTTATTTAACTAAATAAATTAGTTTCCAAACTATTTTTTCTCGTTATTTGCATCATCAAAGAAAAATAAGGAGAAATAATCATGCAAAAACTAACAACAAAAGAAGAAGAATTGATGTGCTTTTTCTGGGAAAAAGGGCCATTATTCGTAAAGGATATACTCGATTTTTATAACGAGCCGAAACCGCACTTCAACACACTTTCCACAATTGTTCGCGGACTTGAGGACAAAGAGTTTCTTTCACATAAGGCATACGGAAATACATATCAGTATTATGCAGTCATAAGCAAAGAACAATACAGTCAAGGCACATTGAAGAATGTGGTTAACAAATATTTCGGCAATTCTTATCTCCATGCCGTTTCAGCGCTTGTAAAAAGCGAAAAAATTTCAGTTGAAGAACTTAAAAAGCTTATAAGCGAAGTTGAGAACCGGTCAATAGATTCCAAAAGTAATAAAGTTTAAACTTATGGGACAGTTTCTCGCATACTCATTGCAATCGGCAATATGCCTTGCTTTGTTTTACTTATTTTTTAAAGTATTACTTAGCCGCGATACATTCCATCGCTTCAATCGCATAGCGCTGCTCGGCGTATTGGCTCTATCGTTGATTATGCCGTTAATAGCAATTCCGCTTGTTTCCGCTTTCGCAACGAACGAAGTCACTGTCACAATTTCAGAGCTAAGCGCAGAGATAATATCCGATGAGGCAAATGCGGCAATAATCGATGAGTCTGCCGCCGAAAAGGGGAATATTTATTTGTCATGGTTGCTGGTCGTATATCTTACAGGATGCGCAATATGTTTTTTATACACTGCCATTTCTATAATTAGCATTTTGTATATAATAAAAACCGGAAAGCGCATAAATAAAGGTAAAGGACCAAATATAATTATCTCAAAGGCCAAAAATATCCACCCGTTCAGTTGGATGAAATACATCATATTGTCACAAGATGACTACAACGAAGCAGGAGATACAATTATCGCACATGAGAAAGCCCATATCAGCCTGCATCATACTTACGACCTTATAATCGCGCAGGTATGTATTATCACCCAATGGTTTAATCCGGCAATATGGCTTCTCTATCAGGAATTGCAAAACATCCACGAATACGAAGCCGACGATAAAGTACTCAGCCGCGGCATCGACGCACGTCAATATCAATTATTATTAATAAAAAAAGCTGTCGGCACACGACTCTACTCAATGGCCAACAGCTTTAATCACAGTAATCTTAAAAAACGTATCACTATGATGTTACAAAAAAAATCAAATTCTTGGGCACGGTTGAAGTACTCTTATGTACTCCCGTTAGCGGTCATAACAGTCACCGCTATTGCCAGTCCTGAAATCTCGGAACAATTCGAAGAGATTTCAAACGCCAAAATTAGCCATTTTGCTTTAGAAACAAGCACAAATGATGTTAAAAAACTCCCTGTGGAATCCGAAACACCTGAATTCCCGGTGTTACCTGTCGAAAGCAGTGACGCAAAGTACGATTCTCCTGCACTTATCGAGTTGCAAGCCAATACTGAAGATTCTACTTATGTTTTTAATTCTGTCGAAGATATGCCTGCATTTCCGGGTGGAAATGCGGCTTTACTCAAATATATTGCCGACAAAATTATATACCCTGAAAACGTTAAAAAAGAAAAGATTGATGGACGTGTAAATTGTCAATTCGTTGTTAATACAGACGGTTCGGTTTCTGATGTAATAGTATTACGATCTTTACACCCAGAATTAGATAAAGAAGCTGTACGGGTATTATCGGCTCTGCCGAAATTCAAACCCGGTAAAGATAAGGGAGAAGTTGTCAGAGTCAGATATTCCGTTCCGGTCAGGTTTGGACCTAAAGAGGCCGGTACTCAACCAACACAGCCTGCACAACAAACAAAACAGGCGTCAACAACAAAGCCAAAAGTCGACCCCAATGACCCTACCCTATATATAACAGTTGAAGATATGCCTGAATTTCCGGGCGGAAATACTGCTTTACTCAAATATTTCGCCGATAATATAATATACCCTGAAGTTTCAAAAGTTAATAAGGTTGAAGGTCGCGTGAATTGTCAATTTGTCGTAGAAAAAGACGGTAGCGTGTCTAATATTATAATAGTAAGAGGTATAGACCAAAATTTAGATAACGAAGCAGTACGAGTATTATCGACTCTGCCGAAATTCAAACCCGGTAAAGAAAAGGGTGAAGTTGTCAGAGTCAAATACTCTGTTCCGGTAAGGTTTAGTTTAGGAAATAAATAAATGACAAAAAAGCTATAACCCATTGTTTATAACACAAAACACAAATTCTATGAAAAAGATTATTATTTTTATTATCGGTACTATAACTATAGGTCTAACTTCAATTATTCATGGAGCCGGTTTTTACAATACAAATAATAGCAGTGAAGAAAACTATGCCGTAACCAATGTCGATACCACTATATACGACATACCGGAATATACGGCAGAGCTTTTGGATGCAGTCAATTATTTCAGGCAAAACAACAAATTCAAAGACTGGGATAAAGATAATCCCCAAAAAGTATATTTACAAGGGGTTGTAGAAATAAACGGCACAATTAACAGCGTGAGGATTATTCGACCTTCCAACGTGAAAGAGTTGGACGACGAAGCGCTCCGTTTGATTAAATCTGCCAAATATGCTCCCGGAAAAGATAACGCGGGAAATGATATACGAAGTAAATTTTCAGTTATAGTTCCATTTCCTGCAAATTGAATTATTAACACATCACCACTAATAAGGTATATAGAAACTGTTTAAATTTTACTCTAAACCATATATAATGGAAAATATAACGAGCAAATTTAAACAGTCTCTTATCCTTTATATTCGGAGAATATGTAAACTTGTTTATTTCACCTCGATCTTTTCGACGCGGCGGATAATTCGTCCGTCATTTGTCAATCCTTCTATTACAACAGAATATGTAGTAGCGAAGTCGGATGTATAAAACTCGAAATCAACATTTTCATTTTCATTGATTATAATATCAGGCTTCCAGAAAATAGTTGTTCTATAATCGGGGCTACCTAAATATTTTGCGTTTGGGGTATCATATTTCGGAGAGTAAAATTCTGCCGGTTCCTGATAACCTAAAGGCGACAGAACTGCAAAATTAGTCATTTGACTTTCGGTCGTTTGGTCTACCCATGCTCTGGTTGTAAAGCTTATTGCCCCGTTTGTTCCCTGAGAACCGAAAACAGCCGCGCTTGGTCCTTTGAAAACATCAATACTTTCGATATTGCTTGTAAATGAAAAAAAATCCAAAGCACCCAAATTTTCAACAGTAATGCCATCAATAATTATTAGTGGAACCGCTCTATCAAGTAATATTAATGGACCTAAAGGGGTATCTACAACTCGAACTCCCATAATAGTATTAAGTAAATCTTTTGACTGTGCATATTTTTTCTCTTCTATATCTTCTCTTCTTACAGAAATAGCCGAACTTAAATTTGCCCAATAACGCAACCTTGCTTCATCTTTCTTTTCAGGGATTTTTGCTGTAACCTTTACTTCTTTCAATTGCACAAAGAGCATGTCTTCATCATATTTTGCACGTTGTCCGGCTTTTTCCATAAAGCCGGACTCTTCTTTTTCCGGATCAACAATGTTAATAAGTTCGTTTGTATAATCAGGAAAACGTTTTATTCCGGGGAACAATTCTTCTTTGACTGTCAGTTCTACATTAGGTCGCCCTTTTGTATTTAGCGCCTGAACAAAGAAACTGACACTGTCAGTAACTTCAAATCCTGAAAACAAAAATTCCCCTTTCTCGTTTGTTCCGGTCATGAACACATCTCCTGTTGAGGCTATCATAGAAACTTCAGAGTTTTCAACAGGCTTTCCCGAAAAAACTCTTTTTACCGTTCCCGATATTTCTTTTGAAATTTCTTCAGGTGTTTCAGGAATTTCCATATTACCTTTTATCACTTCAGGGATATTATACCTGCGCCAGCCGTGAGTCATCATCAAATGATCAAGCGCATGCGAAGCATATCTGTCATCCTGCAAGTAATATGCAGGTGTTTCTATATTACCTTTCAACTCAGAAGAAAGAAGCAGGCTTGATGTTATGGTAGTCAAAGAATCGACTGCGACATCTTTATCATCCGTTATTGCAATTGATACGCTTCCTCCGGGAAAAAGACCTTCGGGATCTAATATTTCAACAGTCGAGACTACCTTTTCTCTTTTTTCATAGACATCTTTGTCCGTAGAGAAAAAAGCTTCCACAGAACGAGAGTTTGTGTTATTAAAAACCAACCTCTCGCTCAAAGGATTCATATCCTTATCAAGGAGCAGTAACTGAACTATGCCTGAAGGAAGCTGATCTTTTTTAAACATTATGTAGTTTTTGTTCCTATCCCATTGTGAAAAATATAATACAAGACCTCTGCTATGAATGAGAAGATATTGAGTGATATCGGGGCTTTTTGCTGCTTTATTCCCGGAAACAAGCAACTCGCTTCTTCTATCGTTCCATTTAGTATAGATTGTATAACCTTTTTCATTAGCGACAGGCAATTTGAAGCGTTTTCTTAGTCCATTTCCGTTACGACATTCCAGAAAATATTGATTACCCTTTTCAGCGTTTATAATAAAAGAACCCATTCCGGCATATATGGTTTTCACTTCTGCAATAATTTTTCCGGAACCGTCAACAACGTTTCCGACAATTGCTTCGGAACTTCCGGTATTATCTATCGCTTTAAAAGCTACCCTGCAAAATGTTCCCTCCAATAAATTTCCGCCTTCGGGAAAGAATGACACATCATAATCGTCTTTTTTCTTAGGGAGGTTTTTTTTCTTTTTATCGCCATCTTCTCCTTCCGATAAGTTTCCGATACGAATATTTTTATTGAAAAAATATTCATCTCCCATATTTTCCATATACTTTGTATATGCTCTAACAGTATAATTTCCTGCCGGTATAAATTCTGAAATAAATAAGTGCCCGTAAAACATTTCATTTTCCTGACGAACCATTACCCGGTCAACAAGCGAATCCATGAAATTAATCAATTCAACATACACATAGCGGCTGTATACCGGGAAATGATGCGTATTGGCATCCGTAACATATGCCTTAAACCATATTTTCTCTCCGGGGACATATATGTCTCTGTCTGTATGCAGATGTATTTTTTCCTGCGGGTATAATTCCATTTGCTTGAAAATACTATCCTGAATACTTTCACGAAGTTTGCTGTCCTGTGCTTGCAGGGATACGCCGCTAATAATCAGCAGCAATGACAATGATACAAATAATGATTTCATGGCAACATTTTTAATCAAAATGATGCCCAAAGATAATAACCTTTTAAATCAGAACAAACGTTTTAAAAAAAAATTACTCAAATATGCGTTTTTTTGTATTGGCAAGATCGTGATCGTGGGTTATATCATCGCCTTGTCCAGACAACTTCATCATTCAGGATAATTTCGGTGATGTTATTTATATGAATATGCAATTTAAGTTTTGCATCAGAAGATGCCTTTGTCGCTTTTCCAACCACCAAAATATCACCTTCCTCACTTACTTCCGGCAGGATCTTATTGTTTCCCTTGTAATATAAATACGATATTTCTTTTATGCTGTTTGCAGATTTAAAAGCCGGTTCTGTATTGACAATTATATCGTCCTTCTTTAATTCCGGATTTTCAATTTTTATTATTCTGTAATTATCCCCAAATCCCGTAAGATAATCGCCTGCTGAACTTATTTTATTGTTTCCCCATATACCAATCGCCACGCCATAAAGGCCTACAAACAAAATAATTAAAATGATATTACTTTTTTTCATGATATTTTTTTATTTAAATGATTCAAACGCATTAATAAAATCTTCGGCTCCAATTTCCAATAACTGCATTTCCTTAAAAACAGCAGGTAAAACTTCCTCCATAAACTGTTTTTTTCGCATAAGCCTGATTTTTTCATCGGCTTCTTCGGAAATAAAATAACCAAGTCCTCTCTTATTATAAATAATATTATAATTTTGCAGACGCTCGAACGAACGTATCACAGTATTGGGATTTACTCCCATCTCCACTGCCAGATCTCTTACAGAAGGAATTCGCCGGTCAGCTAAATACTCGCCACTCAGCACTCGATCGCTAATTCGGTCTGCTATCTGGATAAATATTGATTGATTCGTATTGAAATTCATCTTATTCGTTTTTCTTTAATTTTGAGATAAGATATGAACAGTAAAACAACCGATGCAATGCCCAACCCCCAAAGATTATATTCAGCAAGAAATAACATTGTTTCAACAGAGGCATTGGATGTCAAAAAACCATTAAAATTTTGTATTGAATCAAAGCCTTCTATCAGGAATAATATGCCAAATGTAAATGAATAAACCATTGAACATAAAATTAAAAATAATATGCCCAACGGAAGTGCATATTTACGTATCGCGATGCTGCACATAAACAGAAAGGTGCAAATAAATAAAATCACTCCCAATGCTTTATTTATAATTGCAAAAATAGATGAATTTGAGTTCGCATTTAAGTAAAAATCTTTCGTGAACCATATTTGCATGTCGTTAAAAAGGCTTGCAATTCCCAAAACAGCTATATGAATCATGAAGAAAATACAAAGGTAAATAAACCAAACAATCAATAATTCGACAAATTTTTCTATTCCACTTGCAGGAAGAGTCAAAAACCGGGACTTCGAACGATTAACTTTATTCCCTACAAAAACATAAAAAAAAGACAACGCGAAAATAAAACTCACAGTAAATATCAATATCTGTGCTCCATCTGATGTATCACTAAATATAAGCAGATTGACCGCTAATATCAATACGGCAAAAAGAATGAAATATTTTTTATATTCAATCCTGTCTGCATTCAGCATCAGCCCGATTCTTTTTAAACTAAAATTATTTTTCATAACTATCTGTTTCATTGTTAAAAATTCTACTTATTTCTCCGGGATTTTGAGTTGCGGCCTGAAATAATAATTCCAAATAAACATCAGTTCGCTCATACTTTCTATTTTCTCCTACACCTATCAAACCCGCTGATGTAAATTCAGAGTACAATATCGGCTCTCCTTGTTCGACCATACGAAAATACAATTTCTCACTTATTTCGTCCAATCCCTTATTTAATAAAATTCGGTGTTTTTCAAGGATAAGTACTGAGTCGATCAGACTCTCAAGATCACGAACCTGATGAGTGGAAATAATGATTATTTGATCATCTTCTATACAGGAAGCAACTAATTTTCTAAAAACAGCTTTTGCCGGAATATCCAAAGCATTGGTCGGTTCGTCCATCAGAAGAACAGGAGTATGAACAGACAATGCCATCGCTATGGCTACTTTCTTTTTTTGCCCCAATGACATTTTAGATAATCCGGCTTTTGTATCAATCTCAAATCCGTCAACGCATGATTGCCATAAGTCTTCGCGAAATGTAGGATAAAAACCTGCATACATATTTTTGTATTCGGCTGCTGACACTTCCGGCAAATTCAACTCTTCCGGTAACAAAAAAATTTGTTGCAGAAAGCTTGCTTGACGCTTTGACGGAATAGCACCCAAAACTGTACATATCCCATTTTCGGGAAATAGTTGTCCTATCAGGATATCCAACAATGTTGTTTTTCCTTCTCCATTTTTTCCCAACAAGCCATAAATATGTCCCGGTGTGAACTCCACATTCAATTCTTCCAGAACTCGCCTGTTTCGTTTGTAAGCAAAATTAAGATTCTTAAGTGTAATCATAATTGTAGTCATTTAGTGTATTAGAGCATTAGTACACTGCAAATGTAGCGAATCGACTTACTGCTACCAAACTTTTAATCAATTATTTTAGTTAAAAAAACATAATGGACGAAATAATGATTATCCGGTGGTTAAAAAACAATGAGTTAGATGAAAAAAAAATGTATTTTTGCTACCGTTACCGAGAAATAACTAACAACACCTTAAATATTATGAACAAACTAAACGGATTAAGACTTTTGGCGGCCATTTTCCTCTTTGCCCTTATGAGCAGTTGCTCTACAAATGGTGAACAATATTATACATTTTCAGACTATAGGAAAGTTCCGAAAATTGACGTTCATTTTCACTATCAGAACAATTCATCGGCTTTTATACGATTTGCGGAACAAGACAACTTCAAGCTGCTTTCACCTAACATTGATGGCGGTGTAATTGAAGTTATTGACCGCAATTTTGCCGCTACCGATGCGATATATCGTCGACACCCCGACCGTTTTGCCTATTTCACAACTTTCTATGCAGCAGATTTTGAAAAACCCGGCTTTGTCGAAGAAGTAATTGCCGGTATTAAAAACCATGTCGCAGCCGGTGCTGCAGGAGTAAAGATATGGAAGAATATGGGAATGGTTATAAAAGATAAAGATGGCAACTATGTTATGGCCGACAATCCTGCATTCGACCCTATTTATTCATTTCTGGAAGAGAATAATATCCCTGTTATGGCGCATCTGGGTGAGCCACGGGATTGCTGGTTACCGCTTGAAGAAATGACAGCCCCCAACAACAGGAGCTATTACAAAAACAATCCGCAATATCATGCATATTTAGTGACGGAGATACCTTCATACGAAAAGCAAATACTCGCTCGTGACAACATTATGAAAAAACACCCGCGACTTAATTTTATTGGCGCTCATATTGGCAGCGAAGAGTGGAGTGTAGACAAGATTGCATCAACGATGGATATTTTCCCTCTTATGAAAATCGACCTCTCGGCGCGAATCCTCAATCTTCAGGCGCAATCAATCAAAGAATACGATGATGTACGTAATTTTTTAATAAAATATTCAGACAGGATCATGTATGGTTCCGACCATGCAGTATCTCAACGAGACACCGTAGAAAATGAAAGGTTCCAATGGATGAAAAAACAGTGGGAGGCCGATTGGGTTTATTACGCTACAGATTCTGTATTTGAAAGCACCGATTTCAATTGCAAAATCAAGGGCTTACATCTGCCTAAAGAAATAATAGACAAGATTTTCCACGACAATGCTATTGTTTATTTGAAATAAACAATAGCATAATTCATATTTATCGGAAACCTATTTTTCAAGCTGAAATCTCACAGGTAATGAGAAATATACTCTTACAATTTTTCCTTTGTGCGATCCGGGCTTGAACTTCGGCAGTTCAGATACTACTCGCGCTGATTCCTCATCTAATTCCGGATGTATGGGTCCTATTACTTTTACATCAGAAACCGAACCATCTTTATTGACAATGAATTGGCAAATTACACGCCCTTCAGCGCCTTCCTTTACCGCATTTAGCGGATAACGTACTTGTTCGGCTATATATTTGAGCAAAACAACATTTCCACCCGGAAATTCCGGTAAATTGTCAACCTCTGTATAAACAGAATCTTCAGGGGTTGTTTGTGTCTTGATAGAAACAGAAGTCGACGGGGTTGAATAATAATTAATATCGGCGCTTGCAGGCTCTTCATTTTGAACAGCAATTACCGGAAAATTGTTTGCATCGCCTGTTTCATTTGTATTTGTTACAGGTTCGCGTGCGCCGGTTTGCATTGAGAACATACATATCGCAAACAGCATTGCCGGTATTAGCAGAAGCTTTCTGCACCGGGCTTTTCTTTGTGATGTTTCTCTTTTCATCATAATAAATCGTTTTTTAATTGTTGAATAATTAAGTGAGGAAGCAAGGCCTGTACTTCCGGTTTTACTAATAATACCAATCAGTATATGTTGATAACGGGTAATGTTATTTTCAGCTTTTAAAACGGCTTCATCGGCAAGAAACTCATGGTTTTGCTTTATTGCTCTGCGGTAAAGGAGCAGTACGGGATTAAACCAGAATATTGAAATCAGCAATTCAATAAACATAACATCCAAAGAATGTCGCTGCCTGACATGCGCTTGTTCGTGCATTATCATCTCTTTTGCTATCAGTCCGTTTCTATAGTCTTCTTCATTTAAATAAATGTACCCGCCGAAACTGAAAGGAACAAGTTTTTCTTTTATCAGAACAATATTTTCATTCGCAGATTTAATAGTGGGCCTCTTTTTCGTATAATACATCAGGCGTATCATATTAATCATAATATTTACAAACAAAGCTATTGCCACAATTCCATACAACACTTTTATTATAAATGTATAGTCAGCCACAATTCCTCCGGTAACTATATCGCCTTCCATCGGTTTTTCAACTCCAATACCGGCTTGACCGGATAGACTCGTCATTATTTCATTATCTGTATATAAATGCGCTATTCCTCTGTCAAGCAGGGGTATAGCAAAATCAAACGGCATAGGAAGAATCGGTATGATAAATGACAATATTAGGCTATACAACAAATACATCCTTTTAAACTCGTGCATCTTCTCTCTTTCAAATAAAACAACGTATATGAAAAAGAAAAACAATGTGCATAATATCACTTTTATTATATAAAAAATCATGATTTTTTACGTTTGATTTCCTGTTCAACTATTTTCTTTAACTCCTGCAGCTCACTCTCGGACAAATCGCTCGTTGTCGTAAAAAACGAAGCAAACCGCAATGCCGAATTTCCGAAAAAGCCTTTTACCATCTCATCAATATGCTTCGCAAAATAATCTTCCTTTTTTATCAGCGGATAATACTGTCTGGAGTTTCCATATAGTTTATAGGCTACCACTCCTTTGTTCTGCATACGCTTAAGTAATGTTATAACTGTTGTTCCGGCCGGCTTAGGCTCCGGATAACTTTCCAATATTTCTTTCAGAAACACTTTTTTGTTCTTCCAAATGATTTCCATTAACTGTTCTTCCGCTTTTGTCAAACTCATACTCTACATTTTTATTTTTTGCTCTACAAAAATAGAGTATGCATTTCACGTAAACAACTTTTTTCAAACAAAAATCAATTCGTTATACATTTTTAACCATACACTCGATTTTGCAACTATTTTTTTCGATTACATTAAAATCTTTTTGGTCCTAAATATCAATTAATAGTTACCTATCGAACAATAATTATCATATTTTACACAAAAAGACTTTATTTTGTGTCATTTAGTCACATAAAAAAAATTATACGGCAAAAAATGTTTTTATTACGCTGAAATCTGCGGCACTTTTTTTCAACAATTTCATTTTTGAAATAAAATAATTATTACCTTTGCGGCTTTAAAGAAACATTATGAATTTATTAAATATTCAAAAAAAATGAAGAAGCACAATTTTTATGCAGGTCCCTCTATTTTAAGTCAGTACACAATAAAAAATACAGCTGACGCAATCCTTGATTTTGCAAATACGGGATTATCGCTAATGGAGGTTTCACACAGAGGCAAAGAATTCGTTGCCGTTTGCGACGAAGCTATTAACTTGGTTAAAGAGTTATTGGACGTACCTTCGACACATGAAGTTATTTTCCTTGGAGGCGGTGCCAGCATGCAATTCTGTATGGTACCCTATAATCTGCTGAAAAAGAAAGCATCTTATCTTGACTCCGGCACTTGGGCGTCAAAGGCAATAAAAGAAGCTAAGATCTTCGGCGAAGTTGAAGTTGTAGCATCTTCTAAAGAACAGAATTATTGCTATATTCCTAAAGATTATAAAGTTTCGGACGATTCCGATTACTTCCATATCACGACAAACAATACTATCTTCGGAACGCAGTTGCAGAACATACCCGACGTGAATATTCCGCTTGCCGCGGATATGTCGTCCGACATTTTTTCACGTCCGATTGATATTTCAAAATTTGACGTAATTTATGCCGGAGCGCAGAAAAACCTTGCTCCATCAGGTGTAGCTATAGTTATTGTACGCAAAGACGCCCTCGACAAAGTTGACCGCCCCATACCGACAATGCTCAAATACTCAACCCATGTAAGCAATGAGTCGATGTTCAACACCCCTCCTGTAGTGCCTATTTTTGCTGCATTACAGACTTTGAAATGGTACAAGGAACAGGGAGGTATACTTGCGATGCAAAAGAAAAACATAGAAAAAGCAGCTGTATTGTATGACGAAATTGACCGCAACAAACTGTTTAAAGGCACTGCCGCCATAGAAGACCGCTCTCTTATGAACGTTTGCTTCATTATGAACGACGAATATAAAGAACTGGAGGCAGAATTCAACTCATTTGCCTCTGCCGCAGGAATGATCGGACTGAAAGGACATCGCTCCGTAGGAGGCTTTAGAGCTTCTATATATAACGGAATGCCTTTGGAAAGCGTCAAAGCTTTAGTTGAAACAATGCAAGCGTTTGAAAAAAAGTAAACAGAAGCATACCCCCAACCCCTTCCCAAGGAAGGGGAGTAAGAGGCCAACCCTCCTTCGCATAGAAGGGAAATTTATTAACTCTTAAATATATAAAAATGAAAATATTAATAGCAACAGATAAACCGTTTGCGGCGATAGCAGTAAACGGTATCCGCGAAGTTGTAGAAGGCGCGGGAATGGAGCTGGCACTTTTGGAAAAGTACACGGAAAAAGCGCAGCTTTTAGATGCTGTGAAAGATGTTGATGCGATTATCATTCGCAGTGACATCATCGACAATGATGTTTTCGAAGCTGCCAAACAACTGAAAATCGTTGTACGTGCAGGTGCAGGATATGATAATGTTGATTTGGTATCGGCAACATCACATAATGTATGCGTGATGAACACTCCGGGACAAAACGCAAACGCTGTAGCCGAGCTGGCTCTCGGTTTTATGGTATATGCTGTTCGTAATTTATTTAACGGAACATCCGGCAGCGAGTTGCTAGGCAAAAAACTCGGTATACATGCTTATGGCAATGTAGGACGTAATGTAGCACGCATAGCAAAAGGATTCGGAATGGATATCTATGCTTACGATGCATTCTGCCCGGCAGAAGTTATTGAAAATGATGGCGTTAAAGCGCTATCTTCGACAGAAGAGCTTTACAGTACCTGCAAGTTTATTTCACTCCACATCCCGGCTACTGCGGAAACAAAAAATTCAATAAACTATACTCTGCTTTCAAAAATGCCTAAAGGAGCATTACTCATAAACACCGCTCGTAAAGAGGTTATAAACGAACCGGAATTAGTTAAGTTGATGGAAGAACGCAGCGATTTCAAATACATGACCGACATCATGCCGTCCAACAACGCCGAAATGGAAGAAAAATTCGCAGGCCGCTACTTTGCCACACCGAAAAAAGCAGGCGCACAAACTGCCGAAGCAAATATCAATGCAGGAATAGCTGCCGCTAAACAGATAGTAAAATTCCTGAAAGACGGAGATAAGACCTTTCAGGTTAATTGACTTGAAAAATTGACAATTATATTTTTCACTTTTCATTTTATCAACATGATTATAAAGCCATTTAAGGGCATACGTCCGCCAAAAGATATTGTCGAGAAAGTACAATCACGTCCGTACGATGTTCTTAACTCCGAGGAGGCTCGTGCTGAAGCCGACGGAAACGAAAAGTCGCTGTATCATATTATTAAACCGGAGATAGATTTTCCTGTTGGTACAGATGAACATGAAGCTGCAGTTTATGAAAAAGCCGTTGAAAACTTTATAAAATTCCGGAGTAAAGGGTGGCTTATACAGGACGATAAAGAACAGTATTATGTATATTCGCAGACCATGAACGGTCGCACGCAATACGGACTTGTGCTATGTGCATCTGTCGAAGATTATATGACGGGTAAAATAAAAAAACACGAGTTGACAAGGCGCGACAAGGAAGAAGACCGTATGAAACATGTGCGCGTAAATAATGCAAATATTGAGCCTGTGTTTTTTGCTTATCCCGATAATAATGACATAGACATCATCGTCGACAAATACATAAAACGAACGCCGGTATATGATTTTACGGCTAAGCTCGACGGTTTCAGCCATACATTTTGGATTATCGACAATGACGAAGATATTGCCCGCATAACGGAAGTGTTTGCCGCTATACCGGCGTTATACATAGCTGACGGACACCATCGATCGGCTGCGGCAGCGTTGGTAGGAGCCGAAAAGGCCGGAAACAACCCCAACCATAACGGAAGTGAGGAATACAACTATTTTATGGCTGTATGTTTTCCTGCAAGCCAGCTGACAATAATCGACTATAATCGTGTCGTAAAAGACCTTAATGGACTTTCGAATGAAGCGTTTCTGCAAAAACTTACAGACGATTTCGATGTGGAAATGAAAGGTACGGAGATTTACAAACCGTCTTGCCTCCATGAGTTTTCCGTTTACCTGAACGGCAAATGGTATGCCCTTACCACAAAAGCAGGAAGATATAACGACAATGATCCTATCGGTGTTCTCGACGTGACTATATCGTCAAATTTGATTTTAGACAAGATTCTCGGAATAAAAGACTTACGTTCGGATAAGAGAATAGACTTCGTTGGTGGTATACGCGGATTGGGAGAGCTTAAAAAGCGTGTAGACAGCGGAGAGATGAAAGTTGCATTGGCATTATATCCCGTTTCAATGAAGCAACTTATCGACATTGCGGATTCAGGAAATATCATGCCGCCCAAAACAACATGGTTTGAACCAAAGCTTCGTTCAGGATTGGTTATCCACTCACTCGATTAATTTATTGACAAATAGTCATTTACCTGAATCTTAAAATGACGCGGCTTATAAATCAGGGATTTTCGTACAACAAAACGTGCATTTTTTGTAAATATTGTTGATTTTGTTGTACAGTCGCAATACATATACATCATTATTGTGAAATAAATATGATTAAAAACGTAATTTTCGATATGGGAGGCGTAATAGTTGATGTTCAGCGCGACAGAGCTAAACAAAACTTTGAAGCTATTGGAGTTGATGATGCAGACGAACTTATTGGCGCATACCACCATAAAGGTATTTTTATTGAGTATGAAAACGGTAATATTGACACTGCCGAATTTTGCCGTCTGCTATGCAAACAATCAGGCAAGGATATATCCCGCGAAGAAATCAAATATGCGTGGCGAAGTATAATAGACTTGCCTCCTCAATACAAACTCGATTATTTACTTGAATTACGAAAAACGCACAAAGTTTTTATGCTTTCAAATAACAACCCGATTATCATGGATTGGGCATGTTCTCCGGGCTTCACAAAATCGGGCAATGCTTTATCAGACTATTTCGACAAACTGTATATTTCGTACCAAATGAATTGCACAAAACCTGACTTGAAAATATTTAAAATGATGATAGAAGATGCAAAAATAAATCCCTCGGAATCATTATTTATTGACGACAGCGAAAGGAATATCAATGCCGCAAAAGAATGCGGACTGCAAGTTTGCCTTGTTCAAAACAGCTCTGATTGGCGTGATGATGTATCGTCAATATTAAAGAATTTCACTTAAAACACACCTTTATATATTATACCATGGTCAAAAAAATAAACACAATCTTTTCAGTTATCGTTTTATCCTGCCTTATTTTCGGAGTGCAGAGTTGTACGGAACAGCAGGCGTCGAACCGGCAAGGATTTGACAAAAACTCAAAATACTATTTCGACGGTTCAATATCTCGAGAGGCTTTGGAAAATTACCTCGACCGATCGGTAACAGCAGGATACTTCCTTGTTGCGGGAACACCTGAAAGGTACCAGTTCCCTTATCGTTTGGATGATATACGTATGCTTAAGAATATTGGAGCAAAATTTATCGGTCGTGCCATGTACCGTTGGAGCGAAGAGAGCAAACTCGGAGATCCGGCATTTATTGAATATGCAAAAAATCTTATTGAATTGATGCACGCATACGATCCGGAAATCATTTTCCAAGGATGTATGTTCGAAAGTGTGAGCAGCGATGTCAATAACCTTGCAATCCCGGCGTGGGTTTTTGAAGCATTCAACCTTCCTGTCGAAAAACGTAATTTTAATAATGCCGAAATGGTGAAACGCACAGTTGATGGCCAGATCATGGGAGGGCGTTGTCCGATGGTAAATAACCCGGAAACGAAACTGTGGTTCTATTTTCTTGCCAAAACATATATCGATATGGGTATTGAGGCTTTTCACATGGGTCAGGTCGAACTGATAGGACGTGATGATCCGGATAAGAATCACTACAAGGAAATCATAGACATGATAAGGGCTTATTCAAAGAAAAACGCTCGTCGTCATTATGTGCTGCTAGACGGACATACGCCTAAACATGGATTTATCAAAGACGGCATAAGCCTGCTCGACTTCAACTCTTTCCCGCTGAGAATAAAAGAAGTTGAAGGAAGTACAACTCTTGAGGGAAAACTCGAAGTTGGCAATAGCGACGGACTGTATAACAAGAGCCTCGGAGCAATTTCTCCGAGCGGATGGAAAGCTGAAAGCATGCCTTACCTTGTTGAATTCGATAATTTCGGCGTCAGAAGAGATCCGCCTCTCGGCGTTTCGGCAAACGACCATTTTATATGGGGATACGACGATGTCACATGGTTTTCCACCCGCCCCGAAGAATATCGCAACAAATGGTTATGGTATGCATTCGACTGGCTAAGGGAAACAGACTCGAACGGGCATCTGCAGATGTGCGTGATACGTATGATCTACGGGCCTACTGCCGAAGAAACACTAAGGTCTTATTTTGCCAACACGAAAAGTGTTGCTTGCCCCGTAGGTTTTTCGCAAGAAGAGACGATAAAAGAAATTTGGAATACCCGCCTGAAAAAATAAACATAAAATAATAAATGCATGAAAAAGATTTTTTTCGGAATAATAGGCATAACATTGATTATGTCGGCCTGCCAAAAGAACGTATTCGAGTTCCAAAATCCCGATCTCCCGATTGATCAACGAGTTGATGATTTGGTATCCCGTCTGACATTAGACGAGAAAATTGCTCAAATGATGAACAATGCACCTGCCGTTGAACGTTTGGGGATACCTGCATATAACTGGTGGAACGAAGCATTACACGGAATAGCCCGCAGCCCTTATCCTGCAACGTCATTTCCTCAGGCGATAGGCATGGCTGCTACTTGGAATGTTGATGCCATTCACCTGATGGCCGATTATGTTTCGGACGAAGGACGGGCGATCTTTCACGACTCATCGAAAAAAGGCAAGACCGGAATATTTCTCGGCTTAACATACTGGAGTCCCAATATAAACATTTTCAGGGATCCGCGTTGGGGTCGCGGACAGGAGACATACGGTGAAGACCCCTACCTGACCGGCGCTATCGGTGCATCTTTCGTAAAAGGATTGCAGGGAGACGATCCTGTTTACCTCAAATCGTCGGCATGCGCGAAACATTATGCCGTACATAGCGGCCCGGAATGGAACAGGCATACTTATAACGCGGAAGTGAGCAATTACGACCTTTGGGATACCTACCTGCCTGCATTCCAACATCTTATCGTCGATGCCAAAGTAACCGGGGTGATGTGCGCCTACAACGCATTTTTTGAACAGCCATGTTGCGGCAGCGATATATTGATGCGCGATATTTTATTGAACAAATGGAATTTTGACGGTTACGTAACTTCCGATTGCGGAGCTATCGAAGACTTTTTTAAAACCCACAAAACACATCCTGATGCTGCTGCGGCAGCAGCCGATGCAGTATTACACGGTACTGACTGCGAATGTTCAGGTAACGGCGCTTATCAGGCTTTGTCGGAAGCTGTAACAAAAGGGCTTATTAAAGAGTCCGAAATTGACGCCTCGCTAAAACGCCTTTTCAAGATTCGTTTCCGCTTGGGAATGTTCGACCCCGACGAACGTGTTCCATACGCAAAAACGCCGATATCCGTTTTGGAATCTCCTGAACATAAAGCACATGCTTTAGAGATGGCTCGCCAATCGATCGTTCTTCTGAAAAACGAAGGCAATTTACTTCCACTCGATAAGTCAAAAATCAAAAAAATCGCGGTTGTAGGACCAAATGCTAATGATGAAAGCGTTCTACTTGCTAATTATTACGGAAATCCTTCCGAGATAACTACTCTTCTCGAAGGGATAAAAGGAAAAGCAGGTAACGGCATCGAGGTGACATTCGATAAAGGCGTTAACCTGACTGATGATTTCGTTTTCACTTCCGATTATGACAACCGCTATTTCACATACGAAGGAAAACCCGGGTTTAAAGCCGATTATTATCAGAATACAAGACAGGAAGGCACCCCGGGATTATCTCGGATGGAAGAAAAGGTGGACTATAAGTGGGGTGACGGTGAAGATATTGCCGACGGTATAATTACACGCCGGATGTCTGCGATCTGGTCGACAGTCTATACTCCCGGCGAAGATAAAGATGTTTGCTTTGAACTTAAAGCCGACGACGCCGCAGACTTGTTTATTGATGGAGAAAAGCAAAACAAGATTGGAAATATCAACGCATATTATCCGTTGAACGCAAAAAAAGGCAAGGCCTATAAGGTTGAAATACATTACCGCCAAAATGCCGATAATGCCGAAATCAAGTTTGACTTGGGCACTCTGAAAAAGGCTGATATCAAAAGCGTTGCAAATTCAGTAAAAGATGCTGACATAATTATTTTTGCTGGAGGTATATCCGCAAGAGTCGAGGGCGAAGAAATGGGTGTCGTCATCGATGGCTTCAAGCATGGCGACCGTACATCGATAGACTTGCCTGCTATCCAGAAAGATCTGTTGAAAGAATTAAAAGCTACAGGAAAGCCCGTAGTATTTATATTAATGACAGGAAGCGCTATAGGACTGGAATGGGAATCGAAAAATATACCTGCTATCATAAATGCATGGTACGGAGGACAAGCTGCCGGACAAGCTATTGCAGATGTTATCTTCGGTGATTATAATCCGGCCGGACGCCTTCCGGTAACATTCTACAAAAGTGTTGACGACCTTCCTGACTTTGAAGATTACGGCATGACAAACCGCACTTATCGTTACTTCGAAGGAACTCCAATTTATCCGTTCGGCTATGGATTGAGCTATACATCATTCAAATATGCTCCCGGCAATGTTGAAAAGAATACCGATAAGACAATGAAAGTGACGACAACTGTTTCCAATACCGGGAAATATGCCGGCGACGAGGTTGTACAGCTTTATTTGTCGAATAAGAGGGATTTCAAAACACCTATACGTGCTCTGAAAGGATTCAAACGTATTCATTTGAAACCCGGAGAATCTCAAACTATAGAATTTGTCTTGTCTAAGGACGATCTGTCGGTTACAAATACCGGCGGAGATTTAATCCCGATGGAAGGAGAAGTTGAAATATCAATTGGCGGCGGACAACCTTGTCCTGTCGCAATTGCTGCTCAACAGTGTTCACAAATTAAAGTTTCGTTGTAAAAACTATCCACCTCCCTTTGGGGAGGGTCAGGATGGACTTTCTCTATTGATGTTGCGGTCGAAGCAGGTCGTTAACTGTCTTAACAGGGTTAAATGTTTCAATTGGAACCTCTACGAAAACAGTTATCCAGTCACTCATCGAGCCATTCCACAGGCCTGGCAACTCAAAGGCTTTCAGTTCGCGGCCATCCTTACTTTTTTCGGAGATAAAACCGGTATTTTTATCTACATAATCAGGCAGGTTATATTTATTGCCGTTTACATCTCTGACTGCGCAAACGAGATCAACAGGGTTAAAATGCGAACCATTTTCATATGCATTCTTTGCGATAGGGTTATTCATATCGACCTGTGTACTTTCAAGTATCTGCGGAGAAATCGTTCCATCAGGGTTAACGGCAAGGAATGGCCCGCCGCCCGGTTCGCCTACATTCTTAACCATTCCGCATACACGCAACGGACGCATAAGTTTACGTTTTATATACAACACCAGTTCCACGTCTTCAAGAAATTTTGTATCGGGATTTTTAATACATAAGTCATCTTGAAGGAAGTATATCATCTCCTCTATCTGTTCGTGCGTATAATCACCGCTTTCAATCAGTCGTACGTACTCAAAAATCCGCTTTTGCAACGATATGAGAACTCCGGCAATAACTTTTTTGAAATGTACGGTTGCGCTCTTGAAATTATCGGGGACAACATTATCGATATTTTTTATAAAGATCACATCCACGTCAAGGTCATTGAGGTTTTGTAAAAGCGCTCCGTGTCCGCCCGGACGAAAAACAAGCCTTCCTTTAGCATCACGAAAAGGTGCGTTTGCCATATCAACAGATATAGTGTCTGTATTTGATTGTTGTATGCTGAATGACAAATCATATTTAACACCGTAGCGTTTCTCATAAAGAGGTCTTCTTTCAATAACCAATTTCTTGAAAAACGGAAGATGTTCCGGAGATACAGTGAAATGTAAAGACACCCTTTTTTCATCATTTCCGGCATACATTGCCCCTTCGCTCAAATGCTCTCCAAGAGCAGTACGTGAAAATTCCGGATAATTATGGAACAACAACACCCCTTTAGGCAGAGAACCATAGTTCAGGCCTTTGTTTTCCAGCAAATTAGACACAACATCTTTATATCTTCCGTCGGCTATAAGCGCGGATATATCTTTACCCTCATTCGTTTTGCAAGCATCATTCAAAACATCATAAAACGCAAAATGACTTATACCGTCAGAAAAAACCTTTTCAAACTCCGTCTCAGGTGTATCGTACGAAGCGGAAAGAAACGAATACAAGTCCTTAAACATACGGCTTGCCGCACCTGAAGCAGGAACAAACTTAGTTATCTGCTTTTTTTCATGCAGATAATCATCCCAAATTTTTATAAAATCGTCCTGTTCGTCTTCGCTCAGACGCATAATACCTTTTTTGACAGATGCCGACGCTTTGATCTCCAAAAAAGGAATACCGTTATAAAAATAAGACAGTTGTTCTTCAATTTGCGACACAGTAAGATTTTTAGTCTTCAACTGCAATAAATCTTTAGGTAACAGCATAATATATAAATTATAAAATCTTTTTCCACTATATTACATTTCTATGCAAATATAGTGTAAGTTGAGAGAAGAACAAAATAAACTCTTTCATTTTTCACTTTTCACTATTCATTTTTCATTATTTTTATGCAGCCTATATTCTGTTTTGGGACAAAATATACAATATTTTTCCGGTATAATCACGCATATAGCAGAAAAAAAGTTATCTTTACGAGCAAATACAGGTTTTATTATGAAGACAGATAATTCTAACAGCTTTTTCACCGAAGAAGAAAAGAAAATATTTTTCTCAAAATTCAGAGAGCTATCAAAGGCTCTATCCGAAAACCTCGAAAAAGACGATTTACCGAAAATAAGGCGATTACTCAAGCCTGTTGTCGCAATGGAATGTTACGGTCGCGATAGAAACGGTATAAACGGGTTACTTCGCAATATCGAGACTGCCCTTATCGCAACAAAGGATATCGGACTTAAACGTACATCGATACTTGCCTTGATACTGTATCGCCCGGTATTGAAAAAGGTTATTACAATCGAAGAAGTTGAAAAAACTTTTAACGCCGAAGTGTCGTTGATGATAAACCGTCTGCTCAAGACATCGGATCTTTATTCCCGTAATACAGCGATAAACTCGGAGAATTTTCATCACTTACTGTTCTCATTTGCAGAAGATGTGCGCGTTATCCTTATAATGATTGCCGACCGTCTTTGCATGATGCGTATGGGAAAGAAGTTGCAGGACGAAAAAGACCGTGTTCGCCTTGCGACCGAGGCGTCGTACCTGTATGCGCCGCTGTCGCATCGTCTCGGTTTATATAAGATCAAAAGCGAACTGGAAGACCTGTCGCTCAAATATTTAGACCCGACGCAATATTACTATATAAAGGACAAGCTTAACGAAACAAAACGTTCGCGCGATGAATATATAGAGAATTTTATCGAACCTGTCAGAAAAAAACTCAAAGAAATAGGGCTGAAATTTGATATTAAGGGTAGGACAAAATCTATTCATTCGATAAACAACAAAATAAAAAAACAAAAAGTTGATTTTGAAGGGATTTATGATTTGTTTGCCATACGGGTTGTTTTAGACTCTGTCGCAGATAAAGAGCGTTCCGACTGCTGGCAGGCTTTTTCGATAATAACGGATATGTACCAACCCAACCCCAAGCGCATGCGCGATTGGCTTTCTGTACCGAAAAACAACGGGTACGAAAGCCTTCACATAACGGTGTTAGGACCGCAAAAACGTTGGGTCGAAGTACAGATTCGTACGCAACGTATGGATGAAATTGCGGAAAAAGGGTTTGCCGCTCACTGGAAATACAAGGGCGGACACGAAGAGCGCGGACTTGACGAGTTCCTCTCCGACGTACGCGCTGTGCTCGAAGTACAAGGCTCGACACCTATGGACATGATGAAAGAGTTCAAAATGGAGCTTTATCAGGATGAAATTTATGTATTCACCCCGACAGGCGACCTTATTAAACTGGGAAAGGGAGCGACTATACTTGATTTTGCTTTTGCCATTCATTCAAAAATAGGAAGCCGCTGTATTTCCGGAAAGGTAAACGGCAAAAATGTTCCTATAAAACATGTGCTTAACAACGGTGATACAATAGAAATCATAACATCGCCGACACAAACGCCTAAGCGCGACTGGCTGTCGTTCGTCGCGACGTCGAAAGCGCGTACGAAAATCAAACAGGCTCTCCGCGAGGAGTATGCGAAAAGCGCCGAGCTGGCAAAAGAACAACTGCAACGTCGTATCAAGAACCGCAAGATTGAAATAGAAGAGGCTATATTAATGCGGTATATAAAGAAAAAAGGATATAAGACTGTAACTGATTTCTATATAGACATAGCAGCCGGCAAGCTCGATATAAACACTGTTATCGACGACTGTGTCGAACTGGAGCATAAAGAAAAGGAAGGACAGGAACATACCGAAGTACGCAGCGCCGAAGAGTTTGTCGCAAATATCGAAGCCAAAGAACTGACTGCACAGCAAGATATATTAGTGATTGACAAAAACCTAACCGGCATCGACTACAAACTTGCGAAATGTTGCAATCCTATCTATGGAGACGCTGTTTTCGGGTTTGTTTCGACGCAAGGCATAAAAATACACCGTATGGATTGCCCCAACGCGATGGAGATGCGCAGTCGCTTCGGATACCGCATCATACCTGCGGAATGGAGTGGTAAGGGAACAAGCGGTTATACAGTTACGTTACGCATCATAGGTAATGACGATATAAGCATCGTAACAAACATTACATCCGTAATAAGCAAAGAGAGTCGCGTATCCTTGCGTTCCATAAACATCAACTCCGTAGACGGACTGTTTCAGGGTACATTCTCAATAATCATACCCGACACTGCATCTCTTACATTACTAATTAAAAAGATTCAGGGTGTAAAAGGCGTAAAGAGCATAAACAGATTGAATTAGATAAAAAAAAGTCCGGCTTTCATTTGTCCGGACTTTTTTTATTTAGTTTATCATTCAATCCTCACCGTCTGTCCGGCTTTATTGTTCAGGGTTACTACATAGAAACCTTTCGAAAGTTTTATCTTCGTTTCGCCTGTTGTGACGATGGTTTGTATTTTCTGCAATACGCCTTCGGCAGTGTATATCTTGATTATGCTTCCCGCTTTTGACGTTCTTATATGCAACTCATCGTTTACAGCCCATATTTTGTCTTCTCCTTCCTGCTTTTGGACATCATCTTCGCGTCCGCTGTTCAGGTAATTGGCATAATATTCAAGTCCGCCCGTTGAACCCGCGGGGATTACAACGTTCGGTTGAGGCTCTTCGCCGTTCGAACCTGTCCATCCCAAGAAAACATCATCCGCCTTTTCGGGAGTGGTAAGGGTTATTAATCCCGATTCAACTGTATATGTCGAAGGATTTGTCGCAGGATTAACTCCACCATTCAGATGGTATTCTATCGGATACTTTTCGATTTCGAAGTTGGCGTGCAATTCAACATTTCCGTAGATGACAAGCGTGTCGTAATATGTTATGCCTGCCTTCGCCTCCATCCTCTTGCCTCTGAGTGAAGTATAGTCGTCATGACTCCAGCCCGTGAACAGATATCCTTCGTCAGGCACAATGACAATGCCCGATGACGGTGATGTCATGTAATCGATAGCCTGCTCCTCGGCATTGAATATTCGGCCGCCGAACCCTGCGGAGAATGTCGTTATACTTATACCCGCTCCCTGATGGAAGGTGCTGTTTGTCTGAACATCCAACGGTATACCGTTAACCGTTATATTATTAACCGTCACCCACGCTCCGTTTATAAACATCGGTTGCGATGCGGACACTCCGGGCAGCAGAGTCGCGGTAAAGGAGACTTGTGTCGATGCCATAGAACCGATCGACGGCAGAGACGTCCATGCAAGGGTTGTTCTCGGAGGGGAGCCACCGTCTGATCCTACTGTTGCGGCAGGTACGTCCGAACCTGTTTTATAAACCATATACGGAGGAAGCGTATCGCGTACCTCCACAACTCCCGCACTGTGGCTTGCATTAACGGCCGTTATAACATAATTCACCTCTTCTCCGTACAATACCGACACAGGATTAGGATATGTGCCGTTATGCTGCACACCGTTGAGGGTTGCATCCTTCTTCATCAGAAGATTGAGGAAAGGATTGATTATGGACTTTGTGTTATTGCCGTAATCACAATCAAGAAACGAACCGTCGGCGGGATATTTTATGCCGTTATCCTGTATTCGGACAGAGAACGACACGGGCGTACCGGCGTACGGAAGATCAAAATATATGGTATCCGTGCCGCCGTTAGGGGCAATACCGTTTCCTACTTGTTTGTGTGTTATAAAGTCCGGTCCTCCGGCTGTAACGGGCGGAGGGCTGATTCCGTATAATGCGACGGGCAGGCTCTGGTTTGTAAACATAACTCCGTGGTTTGTTATTTTAACATACAGCCTCATGGTTGTCGGGTTTATTTGTTCAATCCATAAACTGTCCACTCCCGGGTCGGGGGCAGGCGTTACTATTGAAAAGTCCGTATTTACCATTGTCGGCACTTGTATCAACGCTCCGTTATAAGGATACATTCCGTTAAATTCCGTATTTTTCTGTATCGGGAAAGACGGTACCGTCAAGTCTTCGTTTATTTGAACGATGTCGTAATTGACCTGATTCCATACTTTGCGGGTAGGAGCCCACGGGGTCGATGCACTTTCATATACGACGACGTTAGAGCCGCACGTAACGCAGATGTTGGCGCTGCCGTCACCGTCGGTGTCGGCTATCACGGGATACTCGAACGAGGTGCCTGAGGTACAGGAGAAAGAGGCTCCGGGTATAAGTGCCGCTGATGTTCCTCTACCGTCCAGGATACGTAATTCTGTTTCATCACGATACACCAATTCGGAAATGCTGTCGTTATTGAAGTCGAACAGCGTTATTCCCGTTCCGCCCGAAGTATCAGTTGTGGACAAAACCCATTTGGGAGCATATTTCTTTGTGGCGGGATTATATTTGAATGCATTTACGCGCATATAGGTAACAACGCATATTTCGGGATATCTATCCTTAACACCGTTTGTGTTACCGTCAATATCGCCCACAAAAGGATATGATTGAGCGGCATATGAGCCTGCAACATCAAACTGATCGATAAGTGTATTTGTTGAAGGCGTCCACACGTTAATTCTGGTTACACCGCCTACCACGTTTACCGCAACAATATCAAGCTCTCCGTCCAGATCAACGTCGGCAACGGCCGTGAAACCGTCAATAACGGATGCATTCTGTTTCCAAGTGTGGCAGTCCACGGTTCCGTCGGGCTTAAACGATACTTTGTAAACTTTTCCGCCCGCAGCGATTTCCTGATTGCCGTCCCCGTCAAAGTCGGCTACCGCAATAAAGTTGGATGCCGCGTTGCCTACTCTGGCGGCCGCCCTACCCACATAAGCTTGTGCTATCGCTTCCGTTTGGCCCAGATACGCTCCCGTAGCGGCATTATATATCTTATTATAAACGATTAACTCAGGCACGCCGTCACCGTTAAGGTCAGCGACTATCGGCTGAGGATACCTGTCGGCAGTGGTAGGATTCTGAAAGGCATGATTAGTCGTCCATTTTGGATCCATGGTAAAAGAATTACCGGAAGGGGTTGCCTCATAAGATCTCATTTGATTGTCAGAGTAATGTGCTATTATAAGCTCTCCTCTGCCGTTTTTGTCGGCGTCGACTATTACCGCCGTCATTACGGGATGCCATCCGTTGGTTGAGTTCATCGGAGCACCCGTACTTATGGTTGTTATTACGGCTCCGGTCTGTCCGTTTCGAATGTTAATTTCATTCAGGGCAGTATTATAAGCTATGATCTCGGGCAATCCGTCTCCGTTCAGGTCACCGACCAACACACCTGTCATATTATGACCGCCGACCTGAGACCATTGCTGTTTGACCGTGAAATTAAACGACGGCGTCAAAACATGGCAGAGATCATCGTCAACTATATTATCGGGCATTTCGTGGACTACAATA
>JGI994J12354_10000763_pt1 | contig 32319 bp, 29 predicted proteins | sample IntmicLarv3ML3BL_FD_12354 | JGI IMG/M metagenome (IMG submission 12354) | reverse complement strand
AGGCAAAAATGCAATATCTACATTAAAAGAAACCCACAAAAATGGAGGTTTCTCTTACATCTGGAATTTATTTTTCTCTTTAGATTTTACTTTTACAAATACCGATTTTGTATAACTACTCAAAAGATAAAGATATAATATAAAATAAAAACTTGATATTAAAAATAAAGATTTAAATATTTATTACAATTAAAAATATGTTAAGATAAAATTTTTTTATCTTAACATATTCATTTTTAATATTTTGTTATTTTTATTATTTTTTGTCATATTTCTTTTTTATTTTTATAAATAATATAGTATATCAAAACTAAATTTAATTTACATTTGATATTTTACCAATATTTTTTATAACCAATATTAAAATCAACATCTCCACTAATCCCATCAATTGTTCCTCTTGATGTATATTGCCATATATCATGATTCCCCTCATATTTAAATCTATCTGCTGGAACCAGTCCGTCATTTACCCCATAACTTGCTGCCCATATATCATATCTATCTGGAATTTGACTTAAATCAATATAATTTATCAACCAATTTTTTGATGCATAAATTCCTACTTTATAACCATTTGCTTCTAAAATTTCACCAAATGCATTACACATATCAGTTCTTACCTTTGTACTTAAACTTTGTTGTGATGGATCTTCTAGGTCAAAAAATACTGGCAATTCAAAAGATTTTCCTGTTTGTTTAAAATATGTAACCAATGCATTTGCTTCTCGTTTTGCACCTTCTACACTAGTTGCATAAGAATATATATATGTACCTAAAGGAATTCCTCTTGTTTTTGATTGGGTATAATTCCTTTCAAACTGACTATCTACTATCAGTCTACCTTGAGACTCACTATAGTATCCTGCTCTTGCAATTATAAAGTCTAATTTTCCTGTTGCTACTAATGAATCAAAATTAATATTACCTTGCCATACTGAAACATCAATTCCAAAATAAACATTGTGATAAATTTGAATTGTTTTTTGTCCAGTTGCAATTATATCTCCCAAACTTGATTCAATAACTATTTTTAAAATATGTTTCCCTTCTGAAAAGCCTGATATATTGATTGTTTCTGCAAAACCTGCTGTTTGGTTTACTGTAGCCCCTCCATATCCTGGTACTGCATTTGTTACATCTGTTCTATTATACCTATGTGGATTTGAGGATATTAATTTATTACCAATATATATTTTAACTTTATCATTATTATCTTCTGACATTGTCCATCCTTGTATATTGACAGATGTCGTATTTAACATAGTATTGCTCGGATAATCTATATTTACTAGTCCTTCATATTTTTTTATAACTATTACTTTTGATTGCTGTGTTAACACTTCATTTGTTTTACTCGATACTAATCTAATTGTTAATGTATGTTCCCCATCTTTTAAGTTTGTTACATCAATAGTTTCCTTATATCCTGGATTTAAATTTGTTTTAGCTCCTCCATATCCTCCTACTGCATTTAAAACATCTTGTCTTGTTTGTCTGTTTGCTGTATATGTTTTTCCTCCCAATATAATTTCTATTTTATCATCTTTATCTTCTGACAATGCCCATCCTTGGACCATAACTTCTCTTTTTACATTTTGTCTATTGTTTGGTGTATCAACATTTAATAATGACTCATATTTTTTTACAACAATATTTCTTGATTGTTCTGATAATAATTCTCCTGTTTTAGATATAACTTTTATAGTTAATCTATGTGTACCATCTTTTATATTACTTGTATCTATCACCATTTTATATCCAGGATTTGGATTTGTTTTTGCTTCGCCAAATCCACTTATAACTCTTAATACATCTTCTCTTATCTGTCTATTAGCATTATATGTATTTCCTGCAAATTCAATTTGTACTCTATCATCTTTATCTTCTGACAATACCCATCCTTGGACTGTAAATTCTGTTTTCACTCTTGAATTAGCTGATGGTGTATCAAGATTTAATAATGTATCTGCTTTTCTTACAATAAAAGAATTCGTTTTTGATTCAACTATAGTTCCATCATTTGCTACTGCTCTTATTTCTAAATTATGTACTCCTGATTTTAAATTCGAAATATCTATGTTTCTAATCTGAAATCCTGGAGTATTGTTTGTAGATATATTTCCATATCCCATAATTGCATTTAATACATCTGGTCTAGCTTGCATTTTTACTTCATTTGAAACTTTTATATTATTAATATAACTTTCAATTTTCACTCCTGATTTTTCAGTCATAATCCAACCATTTATATCAATAGAATTAATTTCTGTTTTATTATAGTTTGGAGTATCTATCCAAATTAATGAATTATATATCCCCACTCTAATTTGAACTGATTTTTGCTCAATTACTTTACTTCTATCTTTTGAAAGTACTTGAATAGTAACTATATGTAAACCAGCAGGCAAATTAGATATATCAATATTTGTCTGATATCCTGGTCTAGTATTGGTAGCTACTCCTCCATATCCCCCAATTGCATTTAATACATCTAATCTATGCATTCTATAAATTGCTGTATTTTGTTTTACATTATTTACTAAAATTTGTATTTCTGCATCTTTATGATTTGACATTATCCAGCCTTGTATCTGAACATTTCCTTCTACTAGTTGATTTTGAGATGGTGAATCTATCCATATTAAAGCTTCATCATTTGCAGCTTGTACATTATTAATCATTGCAAATACTGTTATTGCTAAAAAGAAACTACTTAAAATTATTGCAATATTTTTTAATTTTATATCTTTCATGCTTTTTTTCTCCTTTTAAATCTTTTTTATTATATCATTTATTTAAATATCATTCAAAAGATTTTTCTTCCATATATGTTATAATTATCCTTTTTGCTCTTTTTTTATATTAATTTCTTTTCTTATAATATACTCTGGTCTATTCTTTGTCTCATCATATATTCTCCCTATATATTCTGACATAATCCATATAGATAATAGTTCAACTCCTGCAAAAAATGTGATACCTACCATTATCGAAGTCCATCCTGGTGCTAATTCATTTAACTTAAATATATATGAAATTAATGCATATATCAATAAAACAATTGATAAAATAATTGAAAAAATTCCTAATATTCCTAATATCTTTAATGGTTTTGTAGAAAAACTAATAATTCCATCAGATGCTAATTTTACCATTTTGTTAAATGGATATTTTGTTTTTCCAGCATACCTTTCTTGCCTTTCATATTCATATGGTATTTGTTTGTATCCAACCCAACTAAATAATCCTCTTAGAAATTTATTGTGTTCAGGCATTTGATTAATTACATCAACTACACTCTTGTCAACTAAACGAAAATCTCCTGTATCTTTTGGAATTTCTACATCTGATAAAGTATTTAATGTTTGGTAAAACAGTTTTGCTGATAATATTTTAAAAGCTGATTCGCCTTTTCTATTTTTTCTTTTTCCATAAATTACTTCATTTCCCTCTTCCCATAATTCAATCATATTTGGAATTTCTTCTGGTGGGTCTTGCAAATCTGCATCAATTATTACAGTCGCATCTCCTGATACATATTCAAGACCTGCTGTAACTGCTGCTTGATGTCCAAAATTCCTAGAAAATATAATTATTTTTACTTTTTCATCTTTTTTACCTATTTCTTTTAACAAATTTAAAGTATTATCATGACTTCCATCTTCTATAAATATTAATTCATATTCATAGTTTTTAATTTCATTAAATGTTTCTTTTATTCTTTTGTAGCATTCTTCTACAACTTTTTCTTCATTATATACTGGAATTACCAATGATATTTTCTTCATATCTCACCTCTTACAACCATATCTTTTTTCATTTAATATTTCTATTTTCATATTTTATAAAAATATTTCATCGATTTATTATTTCATTTCTTTTTTCAAATTCTCTATTTGAATATATCTTGAAATTTCTAATTCATATTTTTCTTTATTTTGTTTTACAACTGTATCTAATATTACACCACATTGTGCAACAATCATACCAAAAATCATAATTCCTGTTGCTAAAACTGCTGATGGTAACTTTTCAATATATCCTGTTTTTACAAACTCAACTACAACAGGTGTCCCAACAATTAATCCTAATATTACAATTACTGATGATATAATCCAATAAAATTGTCTTGGTTTAAAATCTTTAAACATCTTTACAATTGTTTTTACCACTTTTATACCATCACTAATTGTATTTAACTTAGACTCACTTCCTTCTGGTCTATCTCTATATTCGATTGGAATCTCTTTTATTATAAATTTTTTATCTAAAGCATGAAGTGACATTTCTGTTTCTATTTCAAATTTTGGACTCATAACAGGCATTGTTTTTACAAATGTTTTATTAAATACTCTATATCCAGTCATAATGTCTTTTAACTTTGTTTTAAATGCTACATTAATTGCATTTCTAACTAAATTATTACCAAATTCATGAAAATGTCTTTTATTTTCTTTTTGATAAGTTCCATTTGTTAATCTGTCACCAATTACCATATCAGCTTTTCTTTCTAATATTGGCTCCATTAATCTATGTATCTCTTCTGCAGGATATGTATCATCACCATCCACCATAATATATATATCTGCTTCTATGTCTCTGAACATACTTCTTACTACATTTCCTTTTCCTTGCCTATATTCATGTTTTACAATTGCTCCATTTGCTTTTGCAATCTGGGTTGTTTTATCTTTTGAATTATTATCATAAACATAAATATCAGCCTCTGGTAATTCTTTTTTAAAATCTTTTATTACTTTCTCTATTGTCACTTCTTCATTATAACATGGTACTAATACTGCTACTTTCATTTTTGATTACCCCTTCTAATTTTTAATCTTTTAAGTTTTTCTTCATCAATACTTATAAACATTGCACAAAGAATCGAAAATACAGTCATTGCTTGAATTCTATAAGTAAACCAACAGTGAATATATGAATGTCCTGCAAATACAATATACCATATATATGGTACTATACTAATACACACCAAAGGTATAATAATTTTTAATTCCTTTATTTTTTTTCTAAAAAATGTAAATAATATTCCCCATATCATAAATATACCAATTAATACATATCTTCCTACTGGTATGAAAAAATAATCAAAATTACTTTTTAGTGTATCTAATCTATCAACTGGATTTGAATCATTTCCATTTACTCTAAACAATATTTCATTTAAAGCTAATGTAATAGCATCTTTTTGAAGTGCTACTGAAGCAATTATCCATTTTGTAAAAAATAACAATCCATAACCAATAACCCATAATATTCCAAGTTTTAGTATAAATAAAATTTGATTTAGTATTGTTTTCTGATTTTTTTTATTTTCTAATAAAACAGCCAACACTATTGGGAGTCCTAGTGATACTAATGGATATGTTAATAAATCAAAAAATGTTGCAAATGCTCCTATTATGAAAAACAAAATCGGAATATTTCTTTCTTTTTTATATTTATATAGTAATAATACCATTATCATTGAAATAAGTGTTACTATAAATATACTACTATATTGTATTGACATTGGTATTAAAATTACAAACATAAAAGCCATAGTAATGCTAAATGCAATATTATATCTATTTCCTAATTGTTTACCTATCATTGAAAATACAATTCCAATTAATATGAAAATTATCATCATAAATATATATCTTATTTCCATATAATTAAAAAACATTAATAATGGTCTAATTATTACTTGATTTCCATGCCAATATCTTGAATATTCATGATTATTAAATGTTTCATCTTGAATATTTGCTTCTAATGATGATATACCTGCTCCTGTTTCATCTTCATAAAACGAATTTTCAAATGCTTTTGCAAGTATTCTATCTTCATTACTAGTTCCTTTATTCATTGCTATATTTAAAATCAAACTATCAGTATGTGTATCTAATATCCCTCCAATTTCTTGGAAAAATGGTGCATATCCCATCCCTTCACTTTTTAATTGTCCTACTGATTCAGCTATATGCCCTCTAATTCTCGCATTTGGAAGTGTATATGTTGCTATCATTAAGCTTGAAAATAACAATGTTAATCCTAGATAAACTAGAAAATAACTTAAAAACTTCTTAATTGCTTTTTTTATATTCATGATTTGTCTCCTTATTTTTCTTATAATCTTATAAATTATATTTTAACTATTTCTCAAATTTCAAATTCATTAAAATGACTCCAAAAATTATAATAGTAGTACCAATTATTCCTTGTGTTGTAAATTCTTCTTTAAAAACCAATTTTGCTGAAATTAAAGTTAGCACTTGAACAATTCCTGTACAAATTGGTGTAATATAACTTAAATCAAATATAACAATTAATCTTGTATACAATAAAAAACTTCCTATGTAACAAATAAATCCAATTAAACTTACAGGACTTATACCTAAATTAATATTTCCTTCATTCATTGAAACACTTCCAGGGTTTCCTCCCAACTTCATTAATACTAGTCCTGATACTGTCAATAATAAATATACACTTATTAATATTATTTGCATTTTCATATTTCTCCTTTTTCTTATTTCTTCCATTAATTTCTTATCTCCTTTTACCACCATTTAATTGCTATTTTTAGTTTTTTTGTTATGAATTTGTAAGTACCAATAAAAAGTCTAAAACAATGTAATATATATATTTTTTTCATAATAGCTACTTTTAAATTTGATTTATTATTTTTTATACAATATATTAAATTCAAATATTTTGTTTTTCTCCATACTTTAAAGTTTTCATCCAAAAATAATAAATTTTTAAAATATTCTTCTTTAAAATTTATTTCTTCGTTTTTTGAAATATTTAACATAACTGAAATTCCAAAATGTAAAAATGCCATACTCGCTAAAATTTCTTGTTTTTCTTTAGATGTTTTTTCTTTTATATATTTTTTCCTAATTTCTAACATAGCATTTTGAATTGACTCCACTTCACCTTTTTTACTAGTATTCATAGCAGAGCCTTCCATAACCATGTAATCATATAAGAATTCATCAACAAATGATATTTTTTGTGTTTTTAAATATGCTAAACTCAAGTACATCATATCTTCTAAAATTCGAGGAGGTTTTTCTATATCTTCTATATTTTTAAGTAATGATGTTTTATATAATTTATTCCATAAAGCTGTATTAATTGTAATTACTTCTTCTGGACTTACATTCATATCAATAATTCTATCATTTGAATATTTCATCTCACCTGACAATACTTTTTTAGTCTCAAAATCTATTCTTTGAAATCCACATATTGCTATATCTGATTTTTTTTCTTCTATACTTTTATACAATTTCTCTAAAAAATCTATTTTTATAATATCATCTGAGTCAATAAATGCAATATATTCTCCTTTTGCATTTTTCACACCATCTACTCTGGCTTTCCATACACCTTCATTTTCTTTTTCTATAATTTTTATTCTTTTTTCTTTTTCTTCAAGCTTTTTTAGAATTTCCAAAGAATTATCTTTAGAACCATCATTAATACATAAAATTTCAAAATCTTGCATTGTTTGCTTAATTACACTATCTATTGTTTTTGAAATACATTTTTCATTATTATATACTGGAATAATTACACTAATTTTTGGTTTCAATTTTACTCTCCTCCATCTTTTTTATCTTCATATTCTTTTAGTGCAATATAATGATTTAAGTCTTTTATTTTTTCATTTAATTCTGATATTCTAATATTATCTATAAATGTTTCTATTAATAAAAATCCTATTACTACTAAAAATACAAAATTAACTGGTGCTAAAAACCCTAAACCTTGTGAAATTCTTTCTACTACATTTGAGAATATACTCATAAAAATTAGTACAATACTACCTATTAGCCATATAACTGAATTCACTACTTTTAATTTTGCTTGTTTTATTTTTGTAATACATAACAAGAAAGATATTAAAGAACATATTATTAATATAACCCTTAATGTAATTGCCATTTTTATTCCTCACTTCTTTTTTATCTTTTATACAGTTTATCCATTTTTTATTTTTACTGTTTATTTGTTTTTTCTTGTAATAGCTCTAATAAATAAAATAGAGAAAAACATATTAACCATATATTCTATTGACCTTATTGGGTTTAAATAACTTTCTCCAAATTCTCTATCTTGCATTTCTACTTGAACTTCTTTTAGGAGTAATTTCTTTTTAAGCATATATACCATAGTATCTGGTTCAGGTGTTAAGCTTTTATTTCTGATAAATTCTTTAATCGATTTTTTATCATAAGCTCTCATACCTGAAGTTGGATCTTTTATTGTTTTTAATGTTGTCATTTTAATAGCTACTGATAATATCCAACTGCCTAACATCCTCATACTTTTTGGTCTTTTTTTAGTGACAAACCTTGAACCAATTGCAATATTACAATTTTCTTGTTCTATTTCATTTACTAAATTTTTGATATATTTTGCCTTATGCTGTCCATCTCCATCAAATTGTACTACAACATCATATCCATTTCTATTAGCATATTTCATACCTATTTGTATTCCACTTGTTAAACCATAATTAATTGGTAATGAAATCATATTAAAATTATTTTTTTCACATACTTCTTTAGTGTTATCTTTTGAACAATCATTAATTACTATATAATCATACTCTTTTGCATTATTTTTTAAGTCTTTAATTGTTTTTTCTATATTTAATGATTCATTGTATGCAGGTACTATTACTAAAACTTTCATTTTCTCTCCTCTTATTTTATATGTATTGTGTTTTAATCAAACTTATATATAAATTGCCCTTTTTCTCTATCTTCATATTCTAATGTCATATTAAATTTTTCCATAATTTCATCACTACATTCACCAAACCTATAATAATATTTAATACCTATATCTTTTATATTCTCATAAGTTAGTATTGCTTGATAAGAGTCTGTTCCCAATAATGTAAAATGTGTTTCATATCCCAAATCAATCGAAATATGTGCAAATCTATTATATACTTCATCATATATCCCTTCTGGGTCTGCTAATCTTAGCCACTTGAAATTTGGATATATATTAACTCCATTTAAACAATTAACTCCATTTGCTACTAAATATTGTCCATTTATATTAAATTGTCCAATCCATAAAGCTTCTTTATCTTCACTTTTTATTTCTTGTATTGCTATAGCACTTTTAGTTTTATATATACTATCTAATCCAACTGTCACAGGATTAACAGTTAATCCTGCCATAATTGCAACAATACACATAGTATAGCACCAAGCTTCTTTTTTCCCTCTTAGCAAAAAATATGTCATTGCATATATAACAACAGATATTATTTCTAATTTAATAAGAGTAAAGAATTCTGCATATATAGATGATTGCCTTATTAAAACATATGAAAAACTCACTATTAAAGCAGATATAATATTTGCTTGTAACTTATTAAATATTTCTTTTTTCTTCATTTTTTGCAACATACATATAGTAAGTATTGTACCTATCATTCCTAAAATAATATGTACTCTTTTTTCTGGTGCAAAATATAAAAATGAAATTTGTGCTAAAATTTTAGGAAAACCTATATATTCCCAAATTAAAAATATTACATATAATATTACTAAAGCAATTATTAATTTATCATTACTATCTTGTTTTTTATTTTCTATCTTTTCTGATTTTCTATTCTTTATATAATTATTCACAAAACATATACTAGTTATTATCAAGCCCATAAAAGGATAAATATATGAACTTGGTTCACATGTGTTTCCAATACCATCACTATATGGAAAAAATATATTAGCAAAATATCCAATAAACCCATCTATTGTAAATGTACCACCTGTTTCAAATCTAGCTCCTGGATATACTGTTGACATCATTACTTTTATATCTTCTAAACAAAGTAATACAAATCTTAAAATAATTGCTCCTGTTCCTACAATTGCTCCAAACATTATAGCATAATCTACTTTTTTCAATTCTTTTCTATGTTTTAATAAATCTGACATCATAATAACTGCCATTAAAAATGCAAATGGTACTTGAAAAGCAGGATATAATACAAATGCAAATCCAGGAATACATATAACCATTCCAATTGCTATTGCTATTTTTTTCCATATTTTCCAATGTAGATTTTGCATATAATAACTAAATAATATTACAACTGCCATACCATAAATATATCCATCTACTACAGCTGTACTAAGCCACCACATCATAGCAGGTGCCAATCCTAGCATCAACCCACCTGTTAATGATAATAATGAATCTTTTTTTGTTATTTTTAACATAATCTCTATTGAAAGCATTATTAATGCTATTACCTTAAGTACCCAATAAAAAGAAAATCCATATCCTTCTCCTAAAAACAACAATCCCCATGTTAATGGTCTAGAAATTGATACAATATCTTTAATTGGTGATGTTATCATTAACATATTCATATTTCCTTGTGCTATATTTTCATTATGTATGTTTTGCTCATCACTAATTGTTTGCCCTAGCATAAATGGTGATTGTGTCAACCATTCATCAGAACGAATAGGCCTTGCTTCTCCAAATATTGTGTTTGCATACTCTGGCTCTTGCATATATGTTGCCCACATATCAATTGATGAAAAATTAACTTGCATTAATACCAGTATAAATAATATAATTACTGCTAATAAATATCTATATTTAATTAAATTATCTGCTATTTTTTTTAATAATCCTCTAATTTTCATTAATAATTTAAAAACTATTATTAGTCCATATATTCCATAAATAAATCCCATTCTTATTATAGATGATTTATTTATTTCTATTTTTTCAAAAATAAGAAATTCTACTATAATTGGCAATATAATTGCCATTATAAATAATATTATTTTTTTCTTATTTTCTAATATTTTGGTGATATTCTCTCTCATTTTCAACTTTTTTCCTCTCTGGACTTTTATTTATATTCTACTTTACTGTCTTTAATAGCACATTGATCATTATCTAACCTCAAATTAATATTATAATATGGATCTCCTTCATCTAAAAATGACTGCCATTTTTCATAAAATCTATCAATTTCACATTTAAATCTTTGTTGTTTTTCAATAGTATCTTCATATCCTCTACTTTTTGATTCATAATGATAAAATTCTACATATGGTGTATATACAATAAGTTTTCCTGTCTTTCTAATATTTAAACAAAAATCTACATCATTAAATGCTACTTTGAACTTTTCATCCATATATCCTACTTCTTCATACATTTCTTTTTTAGTCATAATACATGCAGCTGTAACAGCACTTAGATTTTGAATCATTACATCTTTTGAAAAATATCCATGCATATTATGTGGTATATTCTTAAATACATGACCTGCAACTCCACCTATACCTACAATAATACCTGCATGTTGTATTGTTTTATCTGGATAGTACATTTTAACACCTACTGCTCCAACATTTTCTCTTTGTGCTAGTCCAAGCATTTCTTCTAACCATTTCGGTGTTAAAATTTCAGTATCATTATTTAATTGAACAATATAATCTCCTGTAGAATTTCTAACTCCATAATTTATAATACCTGAATAATTAAATATTTTTTCTGGATAATATATAACTTTAATTTTATTTTTTCCATCAATCTTTTTATAAAATTCAAATGTTTCTTCTTTTTCACTATTATTTTCTACAATTATTATTTCATAATTATCATATGTTGTTATTTTATTTATTGATTTCAAACAAACTTTTAATGTTTCAATATAATCTTTATTTGGAATTATAATAGAAACTTTTGGATTTCCCATTATTTCATAATTTACTTTATATGTTCCAATTGTATTTCCCTTTTCCACAGTTCCTTTTAATCCTATTCTATCAATATGTGCTTGTACAGCTTTTGCTCCTGCATCATATGCATATGGCTTTGCATGTGCTCCTGCTTTTGCAGTTGATAAACTATGTACTCTCCAATGATATAGGATTTTAGGAATATGAATAATTTTTTTAGCTATTTCACTCATTCTAAGTAAAATATCATAATCTTGAGCTCCATCAAACTCACTATTAAATCCTTCTAATTTCTTCATTAATTCTTTTTTAAATATACTAAAATGGCAAATATAATTATTAGCTCTTAAAGTATCTGGTGCAAAGTCTGATTTAAAGTATGGGTCATATCTTTTCCCTCCAACTTCTTCAAACTTATCTTCATCTGAATATATAAAATCTACATCTGGATTTTTATTTATACATTTCACTACTTCATATAAAGAATATATTGGTAAAATATCATCATGATCCAAAAGAGCTATAAAATCTCCTGTTGCTATATTTAAAGCTTCATTAGTATTTCCTGCTATCCCTTTATTTTCACCTATAAATTTATACTTTATTCTTTTATCTTTTTTAATCACTTCTTTTAATTTTTCTGACTCATTTTCACTTCCATCTGCCAAACATAATTCCCAATTTGCATATGTTTGATTTATTAAAGAATCTACTAATTCTTCAAAAAAGTTTTTAGGTGTATTATACATTGGAATAATTATACTAATCTTTGGAGTTATTTTAAATTTTTCATTTCTTTGTGATTTTATTTCTTCTTGGTTTGGTTCATTTAACTCAATCCATTTTTCATAAATACTTTCTGATTCAAGCATAGTTCCCATTATCATATATCTTTTTATTTCTCTTACAGTTACTCTCCATCCATGTTCTTTTATACTTTTTCTTTGTTCTTTCAAGTAACTTATATTAACCATACTTTTTACAAAACGATTCAAAGTTCTTAAATAACTTCTTATTTTTCCACCTTCTGGGAAAAGTTTATCTCTTATTCTTTTTTTCCTAGACATTTATGCAATTCCTTCTTTCTTTTTTATTCCCCTATCTTTTTTCTAAATAATCTAAATGGTCTTGTTATTTTCCAACTTTTAGAATTTTTAATATAATTCAATTCATTTTCACGATTTTCAATTGTTTTATTTTTTTCTTCTAATTCTTTTTTTTGGATTTCTATTGTATTTCTACTTTCTTGCATTTGTTTTTCATGATTTTCAGAAGTTACATTTCTTATATGAACAAATTCATCGTGCATGTTTTTTACTGTTTTATTATTTTTTGCATGAATATTCCATATTTCATTACTTCTTACTTTTTCTTGCAATATATTTTCCAATTGTTCAAATACTTCTATATATTCTAATAATCCCATTTCACTATATATTTTATTTACATCTAATGTTTTTTCAGTACTACCTAAATAAAATATAGCTCTATATATGATAAATTCTAATGGCAAATTTTTTTCCATCCACTCTTGATCATAAAAATAGAATTTATTATCTATTACAAAACAATTTTGAAAAATCAAATCAAATATTCCATATTTTACATATGTTAATTTTTTTCCCTTTATATTTTTAATCTTTGATATATTATATTTTTCAAATACAGTTTGACTTTTATCATCACTTTTTCCTAGCTTATATCTTAAATCTTCTTCAAATTCCTTTATTTTATAAATACAGTCTTCTATTCCCTGGTTATTAAAAACTTCTATTAATTGTTTATCAAATGACTTAATATCTTTAATTAATCTACTATAAATCTTATCATTTTTCCACATATCTAAGGTATTAACATTTAATTTATTTAATATTTCATTATTTTCTTTTATATTAAGTAAATGATTTTTTGATAATTCATTTATTTCTTCTTTATATACTTCATCATTTAATATTACTGTTTTTAATCTATATTCTGGTTTTCTAAAATTTCCAAATGAAACTCTTTCTATTTTATTTTGTATTTTCTCTTTTGAAATTTCTACTAAAAATGAATTTGCAAAACTTGGAAATAGTTTACTATTTTCTTTTAGCATTTTTCTGTATACTTCTCTTTCATCAAAAGATATTACTGCATTTTCATTATTTAAAGCCATATTTCTAAGTATTGATTCTCTACTTGGTAAATGATTATCTGTAAATATTATATTAGGAACTTTGTAATTTGGTAATGGATAATAAAATTTAAAATTTGAAATCTCACTTTGATTTATGACATTTATAATTTCATTTCTTCCTACAAGATTTTCTTCTTTTTTTTCTTCTACTACATTTTCTATACCATTTAAAGTTCTTAGTCCCAATATATTATTTACTGCTATTAATATAATTCCTTTTGGTGTAATTAATTCTTTTAACCTCTCAAATATTTTTGAAAATCCTTCTTCCTCTAGTTCTAATCCTATCATTACAATATAATCAAATTTTTCTTCTTGTTTTATATTCTTCCAATTTCCTACTATTAATTCTAAATTTTCATTACTTTCACAGTTTTTTTGTATTATTTTTGCTTTTTTTAGAGATTTTTCAAAACCTACTACTCTTTTTGATTTTTCACAAAGCATTCTAGTTATTTGTCCAAAATTTGCATTAATTTGTAAGATTGTAGATTCTTTTATAAATGGATACCAATTTAAAATATTTTGTTCAATATTTGAACTTATAATTACTTTTTCATATGCTTCTTCTCCTAAGTCAATTTTACAATCTTTTTCATTTTGCTCTTTTATTAAATTTATTTCTGAATGAGTCAATTCATCTTCTTGTCTTTGATAAAAATCAAGATTTAGTTTCAATACAATCCCCCCTTTATATTCTAAATTCAAATTCAAATTTAAATTTAAAAATAAAAAAATATATTAATTTTTCACTTTTATTACTTTAATTTCAGAATCTATCATCATTAACCCTACTGTTTCTTTTACAGATAATATTTCCACTAATAATGCATCATATTTTCTACTTAAAACTTCTAATTCACCTTTATTATTAAAATGTGTACAACTAAAAGATAATGTATATTTTCCTGGTGCTAGATTTAATTTTTGTTTAAATTCTACTTCTACAATATCACCTTTTATAAATTTATCTGTAGATATTTTTTCTATTACTGTATTTGTTCCACACATTTCTAAACCTTTAAAATCTTTTACAGTCATTGTAAATATCGGATCATTTACATCTTCATTAAATACAATTTTTGATTTTAAAACAACTTCTTTATCATTTTCTATTACTGATATATAATTATTATTTTCATCAAAAATCCCATAATCAATAACTTCTGCTGCACCATTTCCATATGTAATTATATCTGGATTTTCATTAAAATGAGTTTTCCAAACATCTCCTTTTTTATTTAATTTCACCTCATAATTTGGATTTTTTTCTAATAATTCTTCTTCAGAAAGTAATCCTTCTTTACTTTCTTCCAAACTTAACCCTACAATTATCTTTTTATATTTTTCTACACCATCTTTTACATCTCCATCAAATATTTTTTCCCCTGAATCTATAATTATTGTTCTAGTACAATTTCTTAAAATATCTGTAATACTATGTGTAACAAAAAGTATAGTTTTACCTTTTTCTCTAAATTGTTGAAATTTTTTAAAACATTTAAGTTGAAAAGCCATATCACCAACTGATAAAACTTCATCAACTATTAATATATCTGGTTCTACATTTATAGCACATGCAAATGCTAAACGTGCAAACATACCTGATGAATATGTTTTTACTGGTTGATATAAATGGTCTCCAATATCTGCAAATTCTATAATTTCTTGTTCTTTCACTTTTATTTCATCATTAGATAACCCCATAACTTGTCCATGTTGATATATATTTGCAATACCTGTTAATTCAATATTAAATGCTGTACCTAACTCTAAAAGTGAACTAACTTTTCCTTGTATTTCTATTTTCCCAGATGTTGGTGTCACAACTCCTGTTATCATCTTCAATAAAGTTGACTTACCAGCTCCGTTTTTCCCAAGTACTCCTAATACTTCTCCTTTTTTTACTTCTAAATTCAAGTTATTCATAGCACTAAACTCACCATGTTTTGTATATTTAGGTACTATTGTTTCTAACAATCTATCTTTTTTTCTAGCAAACATTTTATATTTTTTGTATAACTGTTCAATTCTAATTACAATATCATCATTCTTTTCCACTTACTTTAGATTCCTCCTTAAGTTCTTTTTATTTTTCATATTTTTTAGATTTTTATATTTAATTTATCTTTTTCCTAAAAATTTTAATATTACATATCTTATTTTAAATATCCCTTTTCCTATAAAAGGTAAATTCATAATTATGAAATTTTGAATATAATACATAATCTTTTCTGCTTTATATAATCTATGAAAAATTTTCCAACCCTTAAAATTAAAATTTTTCTTATTTTCTAACATTATATAATAATTATATGCCTTTTTATTCAAGTTTCTCATTTCTTCTGAAAATATTTTTTCATTTTCCACATATGTTTTGAAAATCCCTAGTTTAACTTCTAAAAATAATTTTCTTACTTCTTCTAGTTTTTCAAACTTATGTGAAATCTTTTGAGTTCCAATTTCATTATTACCATGTTGTCTATATAAAATATTTTTTTCTTTCATATATACAACTTTACCATTTAATGATAATACTAAAGCAATCCAATGATCATGTGCAACATATTTTGAGACATATGGAATAGGTAGAATTATTTCAATAAATTTCTTTTTTGACATAATTGTGCAACCTGTCACACAATTATATAAATAATTTAGTCTTTTATCATTTATATATTTTTCTATTTTTCCATTTAGTTTCATAAAATCTCCAAAAGATTCATACATAACATCTAAGTTTTGATTTACTACTTCTAAGTCTCCAAATACTAAATCTGCTTTTTCATTTTTTAATGCTTCCAATGTTTTTTTCACTTTATTCTCTAGCCATACATCATCTTGGTCTGATAACATATATATTTCATTTTCCACCTGTTTTAACAAATATTCAAAATTTCTTATATATCCCAAATTTTGTTCTTGATAATGAACCTTTACCCTACTGTCTTTTTGCTCATATTCTTTTAATATTTCTCTTGTTCTATCTTTAGAGTAGTCATCTGAAATAATTAATCTAATATTTTCATATGTTTGACCTAATATACTATCTAACTGCTCTTTTAAATATTTTTCACCATTATATGTAGCTATTAATATATCAATTGTTTCATTCATAGCTTCTCCTCATTTATATTTATTTTATAACACATCTGCAAAATCTTTTTTATTTTTATTAAATATATAATTCCCCCATAAAAATATTAATCCTGTAGTTACCCAAAATATGATAGTGTATAAAAAGCTATCTTGAGTTATAATATTACCTTCTAAAAATACATTTCTCATTCCTGTTACTAAATATGTAAATGGTGTACATTGTATTAACTTAAGTATTAAAGGACGTTCTGCTAGCATACCTACATGCCAAATTATTGGTGTAAACCAAAAAAATAATTGCATAGCTATTCCAAGTAAATTTGAAAAATCTGGTACCAATGTTGTTATTGCTGATGTAAATCTTGTAAATGCTATTAAAAAACAATATGTAGCAAATAAAATATATGCTAATATTAATAAGTTTGGTAAGATTCCAAATATTATACTTACAACAATTGCTATTATAAATAAAAATATTGATACAAAACTACTAGATACCAATGATATAATTGGTATTATATCAATAGGAAATACTACTTTTTTTACTAAATAACTATAAGTTCTAATTGATCCACTAGCACTCATTATAGTATCATTTAAACAAAGCCACATCGACATACCTGGCAAAAACCATACCACATATGGATAATCTCCTGGTGCTGGTGTTTTTAATATATATTGAAATACAATAACATATGTAATCATAAATATAAATGGTTGCATAAACCCCCATAAACTTCCTAAACTTGTACTTGCAAAACGATTTTTAAAATCATTTTTTCCTAAACTCCATATTATTTTCTTGTTTTCCCATATTTGTTTTATAAAATTCATTCTAGTTTTTCATCTCCTATTATACTACTTTTTTAAGTACCCTAATTGTATATTTAAATACCTATTTTGTCAACCAATTCAAGCTGAAAATCAGTTTTTTTAATACTCATTTTTATTTATTTTTTCTATTTCAAAACTTATATTTTATCTTAAAAATTATCACTATAATATTAATATAATTATTTTAAAAAATATCCAAAAAAAATAAAATCAAAAGCATTTTAAACATATAAATTATATACTTAAAATTACTCTTAATTTTATTTTTATTAATTCTCTAAAATACTGATAAAAGCATTTATAATTTCTGAATTTTGTAATTTTCTTTCTTCATTTTTTGTTAAAATTATAACACAATCATTTTTATATCTAATATATTCATAAGTTTGATATCTATCCATTTTTCCAAATGGATAAATTTGTTTTTCTCCTGTAACTTCATCTATTATCGCCATTTCTCCACTTATTTCAACTACTACTTTTTTCTCGCTATTTATCGTTTTAATTATCACTTCATCTATTTTATTTTTTGTATTTTCTTCTAAAACTTGTAAATATCCATCATGACCTATCTCATATTTACATTTTGCATTTTCATGTAATAATTTTAAAAATTCCTGCCAACTATTTTTAGCCAACCATATTCCATTTTTGTATAATACAATATCTTTTTCCAGGCCTTTATCTAATATATGGTTCAGTGCTACTTCATATTGAATACTATGCTTTACTTCTAAAAATCTTCTACCATCATATTCGGTTTTCACTTCATATATTTCATCACTTCCAGTAACTCCACTATTTTCTTTCAATTCCTTCACAGTTGCACTCTCATTATATGATACTTGATTTTTATCTATCTCTACATTTGGAACATTAGGTATTAAAAAATCTTCTTGATATTCTTCTTTTTCTTCTTTTTTAGTATTTTTAAATATGATTGTTCCAACTAATAATACAATACTTAAAATTACTATTGTACCAATTATTATATTTTTTTTATTTCCCATTTATATCCCTTTCAACATATTCAAAGTTGCTTGTATGAATTTGCCTGAATAACCAGAAGCCAATACATCTTCATGACTCATAATTTTTTTACCATTATTACCATATTCTGGCAACTCAACTAACAATGCTCTAGCAGGCTTTCCAGGACTACCTAATGAAGTTCTTGCCCAATTAATCAAATATCCTCTTCCATAAGATGAAGTATAAATGTTTTTAGTAAACTCTTTACCATAATATGAAGCCATTCCAGAATCTCCAATTAATTGTGTTGTCCAACCATGTAAATCCACCAGAAGCGTCTGACCATTAGTTGATTTTTTACTAATGAGAAAATCTCTTAAATATCTACTTTCATATCCTAAAAAAGCTTCTGATCCTGTGTAATTTCTATCATCATACATAGGAGAAAAACCTGCACTCCAACAACGGTTTAAATCTACCCCTTTTCTTCCTGGTGCTGCACTATATAAAGTTGTTCTTCCGTGGCCCATTATGAGTCCAACCATGATTTCTTCCATCAGGATTTACTTCTGGAAATACATATATTGTCCACTTTTGTGCTAAATCATAGTCATTATTACTCAATAATTGATTTGTAAAATTTTCTGCTATAACTGCCAATTCAGTTCCATCTCTTCCAAAATTATCTTCAAAACCATGTAATGTAAATGTTGCAAAAAGTACATTTGGTCCTTGCCCTATTTTATAATATCTTAAATCTTGACCTCTTGAATCTCCTGCTACTTTAAGTCCACTATATCCATATATTCCTCTTTCAAATTCTATCTTCTTAATTCCAAATACAACACTTTTTTCTTCTAATATCACTTGTTCTTTTGTAGATATTACTCTTATTGTTAAAGTATAATCTCCTGGCGAATATCCACTAATATTTAATGTATCTCTAAATCCTGCTTTTGGATTTGTTAATTCATCCCCATAACCTTGACCTTTAAATGCATTTATAGCATCTCCTCTTTCAAAAGTAAATGCATCACTTACTCTTTCTTGCCCATTTATATATATTTTAACAATTCTATCTTTTTCTTCTGACAAAGTCCAACCTTGTACAAATAAAGCATCTTTATTATTAGATTTCTCTACTGGAAAATCTATATTTATAAGAGTATTATATTTTTTAACTTTAAAATTTTTCTCTTCTCTTCCCAACTCTTCATTTGTTATATCATCTATTATTCTAATTAAAATTTTATGATCTCCATCTTTCAAATCCGAAACATCTATATTTCCTCTAAATCCTGGTATTATATTTGTTTTTTCATCTCCATATCCTTGCCCTTTAAATGCATTTACTGCATCTGGTCTTGCCATTTGTGTTATTTCATCTGTCACATCTTTACCATTTATACTTAATTTTATACTTCTATTCTTTTGCTCTGACAAATTCCATCCAGCTATTATAAGTTTGTCTTTTACTGTTTGGTTTTGTGCTGGTAAATCTATATTTATTTTTGTTTCATATTTTTTAACTTTAAATGTTACTTCTTGTTTTTCTATTATCCCTTCTGTTACATTATCTATTATTTCTACTAAAAACTTATGATCTCCATCTTTTAGGTTTGAAATATCTATATTTCCTCTAAATCCTGGTGTTATATTTGTTTTTTCATCTCCATATCCTTGTCCTTTAAATGCATTTACTGCGTCTGGCCTTGCAATTTGTGTTATTTCATCTGTCACATCTTTACCATTTATGCTCAGCTTTATACTTCTATTCTTTTGCTCTGATAAATTCCATCCAGATATTGTAAGCTTGTCTTTTACTGTTTCATTTTGCTTTGGTAAATCTATATTTATTTTTGTTTCATATTTTTTAACTTTAAATGTTACTTCTTGTTTTTCTATTATTCCTCCTGTTCCATTATCTATTATTTCTACTAAAAACTTATGATTTCCATCTTTTAAATCTGAAATATCTATATTCCCTCTAAATCCTGGTGTTATATTTGTTTTTTCATCCCCATATCCTTGCCCTTTAAATGCATTTACTGCATCTGGTCTTGCCATTTGTGTTATTTCATCTGTCACATCTTTACCATTTATACTTAATTTTATACTTCTATTCTTTTGCTCTGATAAATTCCATCCTGATATTGTAAGTTTGTCTTTTACTGTTTGGTTTTGTGCTGGTAAATCTATATTTATTTTCGTTTCATATTTTTTAACTACAAATATAATATCTTTTTTTGTCAATTCTTTTTTAGTCTTTGAATCTTGTACTTTTATTTCTAAACTATATTTTCCATCTGCTAAGTCTGAAATATCTATATTTCCTCTAAATCCTGGTAATGAATTTGTTGATACATCACCATATCCTTGAATAATAGTTAATACATCAGGTCTTGCTATATTTGCAATTTTATCAGTTATATCTACACCATTTATACTAAATATAACTTCTCTATCTTTTCTCTTAGATACATTCCATCCAGATATTGTTAGTGTATTTTTAACTGTTTGATTTTGTGTTGGAGTATCAATCCATAACAGTACTTCATCACTTGCTTGTACTTGATTATTTAAAAATAGTATTACACCTATAAATATACTTATTAATACTACTATTTTTACAATTTCACCTTTACTTATTTTCATTACTTTATCCCCTTTATTTTTATATTTTTTCAAAATATATTTAACCTTTTTTATATTGTATATATCCCACTATTGGTATATGAAAAATAATAAATTCTTTTATCATTTTTTTACCTAGGTTATTTCCAGATAAATATTTAATATATTTTATCCAATGCATATTTATATATTTAGATTTTTTAATATTTGTATAATAATTGATTAACTGATTTAAGTATTTTTCATTTTCTTTCATTTCTAAATATTCCACACACATTATAATTCCATCTAAATATGCCTTATCAATTACTTTTTCATTTCTATATTTTAAATATGATTTATAACTTGTCCCATTTTCTTTTTTCCATCTATATAAATTTTGAGATAAATTTCTTCCTCCAAATACATTTGTACCATGAAGTCTATAACCAAATAATGGCTCTTTTATGTATGAAATTCCTTTTCCCTCATTTGCAATAAATGCAGCTAGCCAATCTTGTGCTATAACCAAACTTTTATATGGTAACATATTGTCTTTTACACTTTTAGTAAACATCTGTGAACAACCAATTCCAATACACCTAGATATAGAAAGTTTGCTTTTTCCATTTACTAATGGCATATTTTTATATTTAAAATAACTTTCATACAAAATATTATCTTCTTCATCGATTTGTTTTGCATTTACATATACTAAATCCACATTTTCTTGTTTTAATTTTTCTAAACTTTTTTTCACTTTTTCTTCATACCAAATATCATCATGGTCACTAAAACAAATATAATCTGATTCTGATTTCATAAGTAAAAATTCAAAATTCTTTATATATCCTATATTTTTTTCCTGAAAATATATTATCACTCTATTATCTTTTTTTCTATATTCTTCTAAAATTTTTCTTACACTCTCATTTTTAGAATTATCATCACTTATAATTAACCTAATATTTTTATAAGATTGATTTAAAATACTATCTATTTGTTTTATAAGATACATACTCTCAGTTTCATAAGTTGCCATTAAAATATCTACAACATCTTCCATACTTCTACCTTCCGTAATTTATATGACTTTTTTATATCCTAATTTTATTCTTATTTGCAATTAATGTCAAGAAAAAGAAGTAAAATCATGTTTTTATTAATTACCATCTTTATACTTCTTTTACCTTCTATTTTATTGTTATTTTACTTATATTGATTATCAATTTCTTTTAATATAACATCATGAGCTCCACCTTCTGTTATACTTACTTGTGATACCAATGTAAGTCTTGCTTTTTCATGTAATTCTTTTATACTAATACTTCCACAATTGCACATTGTTGATCTTACTTTGCTACAAGTAATATCTAAATTATCTTTTAATTTTCCTGCATATGGGATATATGAATCAACACCTTCTTCAAAGGAAAGCTTTTTAGAACCTCCCATATCGTATCTCTCCCAGTTTCTAGCTCTATTTGAACCTTCTCCCCAATATTCTTTTACATATCCATTACCTTTTTTAACAATTCTTGTTGGACTCTCATCAAATCTTGCAAAATATCTTCCCATCATTACAAAATCCGCTCCTAATGCCAAAGCTATTGTAATATGATGGTCATGCACAATTCCACCATCTGAACATATTGGAATATATACTCCTGTTTCTTCAAAATATTCATTTCTAGCTTCCACCACATCTATTAAACTAGATGCTTGTCCTCTTCCTATCCCCTTTGTTTCACGAGTAATACAAATAGAACCTCCTCCAACACCTACTTTAATAAAATCTGCTCCAGCTTCAGCTAAATATCTAAATCCTTCTTTATCAACTACATTTCCAGCCCCAATTTTAACAGTATCTCCATATGTTTTTCTTACATAATCTATAGTATTTTTTTGCCATATAGAATACCCATCTGATGAATCCATACAAACCATATCAACCCCAGCATCTACCAATGTAGGTATTCTTTCTTCATAATCTCTTGTGTTGATTCCTGCTCCAACAACATAACTTTTATTTTCATCTAATAAAGAATCTGGATGATTTTTTCTATCTTCATAATCTTTTCTAAATACTAAATTTTTTAAATTTCCTTCATTATCTAATATTGGTAAACATTCTTTTTTACTTTCCCAGATTATATCATTTGCCTTTGATAAACTAATTCCTTCATGAGCCCATATAATTCTTTCTTTTGGTGTCATAAAGTTGTCAATTGGACTATCTAAATCTGCTCTTGAAATTCTATAATCTTTATCTGTTACAAGTCCTATAAATTTCCCATTAGCAGTTCCGTCATCTGTAACTATTACTGTTGAATGTTTTGTTTCTTCCACCAATTCAATTACTTTTCTTAATGATGTTCCTGATTTTACATTAGAATCACTAATTACAAATCCTGCTTTATGTTTTTTCACATTCTTAACCATTTTTGCTTGTTCTTCTATACTTTGAGAACCAAAAATAAATGCTACTCCTCCTTCTCTTGCTAAACTAATCCCCATTTCTTCTCCTGATACTGATTGCATAATTGCTGAAACCATTGGCACATTAGCTATATATTTAGATTCTTCACCTTTTTTATACTTTACAAGTGGTGTCTTTAATGATACCTGACTTGGTACACATCTTTCATCTGTTAATCCTGGTAATAATAAAAATTCATTAAATGTTCTTGAAATATCTTCTAAAATCTTTGCCATATTTTTCCCCTTTTTCTTTAAACTATTTAAAAAAGATGTCTAAACACATCTTTTTTTGTTTATATTTGTAATATATTATACATTATTTGGCAACAAAAGTAAAGAATAAAAAAATAAAAAATGAATACATTATTTGTACTCATTTATATATTTTTTTATGCTTCTACTGGGTAGATACTAACTTGTTTTTTATCTCTACCTTTTCTTTCAAATTTTACAGTTCCATCTACTAATGCATAAAGTGTATCATCACTACCTTTTCCTACATTTTTACCTGGATGAACTTTAGTTCCTCTTTGTCTAATTAGGATATTTCCTGCTAATACAAATTGTCCATCAGCTCTTTTGACACCAAGTCTTTTAGATTCACTATCTCTACCATTATGACTACTCCCTTGACCTTTCTTATGAGCCATGCCTTCTCACTCCCTTCGGTTTTTAACTTTTTATATTCGTTCATTTAAAATCAATTTTAAACTATGCTTCTACTTTTTCAGTAGCTTCTGCTTTTTTAGCTGTTGTAGCTTTTTTAGCAGCTGTTTTTATTGTAGTAATCTCTACTTTAGTGTATGGTTGTCTATGACCTTGTTTTCTTCTGTAATTCTTTTTAGCTTTCATTTTAAAAACAATGATTTTTTTAGCTTTACCATGAGAAATTACTTGTCCTTCAACTTTTACACCTTTAACATATGGGTTACCTACTTGTATATTTCCTTCTTCAGATACTAAAACTACGTTATCAAATGTAATTTTTTTCCCTTCTTCAGCATCTAATTTTTCAAAAAATATAACATCTCCCTCTGTTACTTTGTATTGTTTTCCACAGCTTTCGATTATTGCGTACATTTATAAATGCACCTCCCTTTTTTGTATACTCGCCAATCCTTAAATAAAGGTAATTAAACTTAATTAATTTTTATGTACCCTGACCAAGCGGATTACAGTTTATAATTCTATCATATAACTATATAGTTGTCAATTGTTTTTTCAAATTTTCTAAAGCCTTCTTTCTCGCAGAATTCTTATTTTTTTCTTCTATAGTGAGTTCTGCAAGTGTTTTTCCATCACTTATTTCAAATATAGGATCAAATCCAAATCCATTTTCTCCTCTTTCCTCTTTTGAAATATTCCCTTTCACTTCTCCCCTTGCTACCAAATATTCCCCATTATTATAATATACAACTACACATATGTTCTTAGCTATTCTTTCTTTTCCTTCATATTTTCTCATTTTTTCTATTATATATTTATTTCTTTGAAAATCTGTTTTATTTTCACCTAGGAATCTTGCAGAATAAACACCTGGCCAACCATCTAATATATCAATACATAGTCCACTATCATCTGCTATACATGGCATATTAGTTATTTCAAATACTTCTCTTGCTTTCTTTTTTGCATTTTTTTCAAATGTTTCTCCATCTTCTATAATTTCTACTTCACATTTTATTTCTTTTAAACTAATTAACTCATATTCTTCTAAAATTTTTTTAATCTCATTTACTTTTCCTTGGTTACTTGTTGCTATTACTATTTCTCTCATTTATCCTTAATCTCCTTTTTTACTAAATAATATGGTTTTTCTGATCCAGTTTGATATAATAATTTTTATTATATCATAACCTTTACAAAAATAGTCAAAAAATATACTTAACAAAACAGTGGTTGTCCTGAAAAGTCTATGGAAAGAAAAATAAAGTAAATAATAACAATAAAAAGTAGAAAAACAAATTTCTACTTTTTATTGGTCAATTTATTGGTTAATTTTTGACCAATAAATTATTTTAATATTTTCCAATAACCTTTTTTCTTTGATCCCTCTCTTAAAATAAGACTTTCTTCTTGCAAATGTTTTATTGCTCTTGATACTGTTCTATCTGAAAGTTTAGTTTCTTTCACAATTTCTTCTCTAGTTATTTCAATATTATTTATTATTAAATTTAAAATCATTTGTTCATTTTTTGTTAATTTTATTGTGTCATTTAATGTGCCATTTATTGTGTCATCTTCTGACACTTTATTTTTTTCATCATATTCAAATGGATTTTGTCTATATTTAAAAGATACTCTTAAAAAATTATCCATAAATATAAAAGAATTTTTATCATAAACTTTTAAGATTCTTAGTATTCCAGAACCTATATTTTCAATTAAATCAACATCTTTAAATACTCTTATTAATTCTTTATTTCTTGGAGCAGTAACACCATTAAAAAAATCATTTTTTGATAATTCTTGTGGTAATCCTCCAGCTGATGTTATCTCTATCCTATCAGAATATAATTCAATGATAGGGGAATTACCATAAGAATAATCATTATGCACAATAGCATTTATAACAGCCTCTTTTAGTGCTTTGCTGTCAATCATTTCAACTTCTTTTCTTCCTTTATATTCAATCTTAGCATAAACAGTATTTTCAGCATCTAATCTATCTAATACTTTCTGCGTTGCAGTTATTAAACAACAATACCCATATTCTTGATTTTTTACTAAATCCATTTTATCTGTTCCTAAATATTTAACAACTTTAATAGAAATATTATTTTCATCCGCCAATAGGAAAGCATTATAATTGTATTTTCCTTCACTTGTTAATAAATCTAAGTTTTTCAAAAAGTTTTCATTTAATTGTAAACTTCTACCTTCATAATATATTTTCAATTGATTAAAAGTTAATTCTTGTCTAGGAGATTCAATTTCCTTTAATGTATTTTTACTCTCTTTGCATACATATTATCAATCATTTCAAATGTCATTCTTTCTTTACTACTACCAACTCTTAAATAACATCCTTCTGGAGTTCTTCCTTTTTTTCTTAAATAATATGGTTTTTCAGTTCCACTTGAAATTATAATTTTTATAATTTCTTTATTATCTATTTTTTCCACAATAACATCAAATAATCCTAATGTTGATGGTTGAATATTGTTTTTTATTCTGTCTTTTATTTTAAGTTGTGTTTCATCAACATTATTAATATCAAGAGCTTTTCCATTTTTATCTATTCCAACATAAATAATACCACCTTCTTTATAATTAAGAAAAGCTATAACTTCTTGCTCAAAGTCATCGTTCAATTGTTCTTTGTATTCAATTCTATTATTCTCCATACTTTGCATATGCTCACACTCCTTTTTATAAATTATTCCATTTATCCAATTCTTTAATAACTTTTTTCATATTATCATCCAAATCTAATATATCTTTGATATTATCTAGTGTCATTTTTTCAATATATTCTTGTGCATATTTTATTTTAGATCTTTTAAATTTTTCTCCTTCATTATCTTGATATTTATCTAAAAATATATCTATTGTACTATATTGCTCAAAATTATCTTCTACATCTTTTTCATAAAATGTATCTATTATTGATTTTGGCACATAATTTTCTATTTCTTTTCCTTTTGTTATCCAACAAAACTGATTGTTTTTTAAATATTCTTTTTCTATTCTTTTCTTTGTATCATTTACAGGCTTTGCTCTTGATGTCTTGTCACTATCTATAAGTATTATGGAATTTTTATTTACATTCATTAAATTTATAAGATTATCTACATTTTCATCATTGAATGTAGTGTTTGATAGTAGTCTTCCACCATAAAATACACATTGATAGTTCATACCTTCTTTATATTTTTTATTTGACCATAATTCTATCCATTTATTTATATATATTCTATCTGAAGGACCTTCCACCCAAATTACACCATTTGATTGAAGTATATCACTTGCTTTAACACCCAAATCATCTAAACATCCTTTTTTACCAAGTATATTATCTAGTGATTTTATTTTTACTGATTCTTCTTCTTTTATGACATGGTACATCTGGACATTATTGCTATTTTGAAAACTATCTAGTACTGTATTTGAATGTGTTGTTAAAAATATATTAGAATTTCTACTAGAAACTTCTTCTATATACTTTAATAATCTTCTTTCTAATGATGGGTGTAAATTATTTTCTAGTTCTTCAAATAAGAAAATATAATCAGATAAATCCTTTTTTTCTATATCTGGAATTAAAATAGTATAAACTAAAACCATTAATACTGTTTTTAGCCCACTTCCTGACTTGGATAATGCAATTCTTCCTTTTTCTTCTTCTCTTAAAAATATTTCCCATTTTATATCATCTTTACTATATTCTACCTGTTGAGTTGTAATCTCTGTAAAATTAGCATCATTTCCCATTATTTCATTAAGTTTTTCTAATAATTCTTTTCTAACTTTATTTTCATCATATTTCGCTTTGTTAAGGTAGTTATTTATTACTGTTGTAATACCATTTCCATATCCATTTACTTCCATTGATATCATTTCTCTTTCAGGATTAATATTTCTTTCAGCATAAATTCTTTTTGTTGTTTTCGTAGCATAGTTAATTTTTGTTGCTAACTCATTCCAATATGAATTATATTCAGAATCAAATTTAGGATTTATCTCTTGTAAATCTTTTACTTCTTTAGTTGTTATTATTTTAGAACTAGAAAAATTTTTACAATATAGCTCAAATTTAAAGTTTTCTCCAATATAATTCTTCCCAAAATCATAATGATATCGTGTAGGTAAATTTCCGCCAAAAGTTGTTCTTCCAAATTCTTTTTCTATTTCATTATCTGTTAAAAATTTTTCTATATAAATTTTTGTTTTTTTATTATTCCACAACATTTCATTATTATTAATTGTTTCTAATATATCTAATATACTTGACTTTCCTATATTGTTTTTACCTATTATTATATTTATAGGCTTTATATTACTTATTGTTGTTTCACTTTTAAAACATTTATAATTTTCAAATATTATTTTATTTAAATCAAGCATGCTTTTCTACAACTCCTATTTATTTTCTATTAACCACTCATATACTTCATCTTCTGTTAACTGTTCTTGTTTTAATTTATTTACTTTATCTTTAGAAATCTTTTTCCATTCATCAAATTCTTTTTTCATTTGTTTATTATCTTTATTTCTGCTAATAGCATTTGATTTTACTTGATATATTCTCCTATATTCTGATAGTGCCTTATTTTGCTTTAATCTCTCATTATATGCTTGGAAAGCACCTTTTTCTCTACAAGTTTTATCATTTTCTTTTGGATAATCACAATATATCTCATCAAGCCTTACATTTGGTATAAAATACATTCCACAATTTTGACATTTTTTTATTGAATTGTTTTCTGTTTTTACTAATTCCTCTAATACTGCATAACAAACACTAGCTAAATCCTTACTTTCATGTGTATCTATCATAGAAATAAGTGTAGGATTATTTTTTAGATCTTCCAATAACTCTTTATCATCTTTATGACTAAGTTCTAAATACCTACTTGCATAACTATCTCTCTTAATATTATCATTTTTCATATATGTAAAAACTTGTCCCTTATGCTTTATTAGATAAACAGCAAATCTATGTGATGGAGTATATCCTTTTAAGTCTTCTTTATTCTCTATATTAAATACATAATTTATACAAGTTATCATTTCTCTTTGAATCTCTTGTATCTTATATTGTAAATCATGATATATTTTTTCCATTTCTTCTAAGTATACTTTTTCATTTTCATATTTGCCTTTTAACTTAAATGTATAATCTTCATCAATTTCTTTTAATATTTCAAATCCATAAGCAAAGAAGAATGTTTCATATGCAGATTGATATGTTTCTAAATTAGCATTTAAGAATCTTACTAACAATAAACCAAATTTTTCTACATAAGGAAAAAAAGCATTTCCTGGAAATAGTAATCCTTCTTCTTCCTTTGGTGTTTTGTAGTTTTTATCTAAATATACAGTAACCCCTTTATTTTCAAAATCTACTTTTGTATTTGCTTTATATAAATAAAGTGGTGTTGCATAATATCCTTCTCTTTTTTCTTTGTTAAACCATATGAAAAAGCTTTCAAAAAAACTTAGTTCTGGTAAATTATCTCTCATTTTAAATATCTCCTCAAATTATTTTGATGACAATTTTTATTTTTTTAGTTTTTGACATTCTATAATTATTATACTATAACGCTATCATAATTACAATACTTTTTCAAATATTTATTGTCAGAGTGTTAGTACATTGATAAACACACTATTTTTAGTGTCATATGAAAGTATATTATAGTACAATATAATGACACTTCGACTTGGCTTAATGTGATGTTGAGAAGTTGCTCTGTTGATAATGGAGAGGTGAAATCCCTATGTAGTTAAAAACTATCTATAATATTCCCGTAAGTGATGGGACAAGGTAAATATAATCATTTAGCTATTATGCAAAATTTGATTTTGATAAACAAGGAGGAATGCTATGCAATATATGTTTGCTAATTACCCAAATGTTGTTGATGTATCTGAACTACAATCAATGTTAGGTGGAATTAGTAGACAAACAGCATACAAATTATTACGAGAAGGTATTATAAAAGCAATTAAAATAGGTAGGCTATAGGTTAAGATATACCAAAGATACATGTTGTTTCTTATATCATGAAATAATTTTAAAATTGCTTGATATTCAGAAAGGAGATTTTAATGAATGACAAAAGCAGAGATGAAGTTAATACAAATTAGAGATGAATACAAAGAAAAACTATAAACAATTACAGTTACTAAAACAGAATATAATACTATACACATTCTATTCTCTGATTTTATGATTAAATGGCTTGAAATGATAAAACATCAAATTGAAGAAAGCACATACACAGGGTATAAAAGACAAATTGAAGGAAAACTAAAACAATATTTTACAGAAAATGCAATACTACTAGAAGATTTAAAACCCATTCATATATTAGACTTTTATACTTGGTTATACTCTAAAGGATTAAAAGGAACTACTGTTGTAAAATATCATACCAATATTAGAAAGGCTTTAGATTATGCAGTTCAAATGGATTTAATACCTAGTAATCCTGCTATTAAAGTAGATAGACCTAAGCAGGAACAATATATTGCTGACTATTATAATCAAGAAGAATTAAATCAATTATTTAAGGTTATAAAAAAAAACCTCTTAGAAAAATTTGTTACAATTTAGTTAAATTAGATGATTCTTTTGGTAAAATTTCCTTTAAGAAAAAATTAATGTTATACAATCATGATTTGAATAACTTAAAAAGACTAATCTTTGATACTATTTCTTCTCAAGATTAATCTTTTATTATTAATTTTTCTATACTTTCTAACCTTTTTTACTTTTTTATTTTTTATGCGGTTGCCCTGGTCATAAGGTAGTTACAGTTGCAAATGATAATAAAGATAGTAAATTAAAAACTAAAATGATAGTTAAAAATAAAACAAAAAACAAATCTAGTTATTGAACATTACCTCTTATGGAAGAAGTAGAACAGCTTTTATTATACACAAAGAAAATGCAAGAATATTATATGTCAGTTTGTAAAGAATGTTATATTAAAAAATACAAAGATTATGTATGTGTTGATGAATTAGGAAATCTAAGAAAACCTGACTATGTAAGCCATAAGTTTAAACAGTTACTAAAAAATAATGAATTACGACATATTCGATTCCATGATTTAAGACATAGTTGCACTACTTTACTTTTAAAAAAGGGAATATCTTTAAGAGAAATCCAAGAATGGTTAGGACACTCTAGTTCAAGAACAACAGAAAGATATGCACATCTTGATTCTAGTAGTAAACAAAAGTCTGCAAATGCAATTGAAAAGGCACTAAGTTTTAATGAAAATAAAAAAGATATATTAGATCTGAACTCTAATACATCTACTCAATAAATGTTTATTAAATTGTTAGAAATTTGTTAGAAATTTCTAGCAATTTAATGTAAAAAAATAGACTAATCAAAACAGTGGATGTCCTGAAAAGTCTATGGTGCAGATGGCCGGAATCGAACCGGCACGGTTTATTCAACCGCAGGATTTTAAGTCCTGTGCGTCTACCAATTCCGCCACATCTGCATTTATCTGTTGAATTGGTAATTCTTTAACAACAATTAGTATTATAATATGTAGATATCATTTTGTCAATACATTTTTTATTTTTTTTACAATTTCTCTTTATAAAAAAGTAACTACTCAGACTATATAAAGCATAAAAGCATAGAATTTTGATTTCTATGCTTTTATAAACTCTATTTTCTCATTGTTAAATACTTTTTTTACTGTTTCATTT